>Ga0160469_100047_pt1 | contig 208696 bp, 194 predicted proteins | sample HID1972M_E11MG_FD_108246 | JGI IMG/M metagenome (GOLD analysis project Ga0160469, IMG submission 108246) | Enriched pill bug-associated microbial communities from UW Madison campus, WI, USA - HID1972M_E11 MG | ecosystem: Host-associated > Arthropoda: Insects > Digestive system > Unclassified ...
CCAAGTGGCAGGTCCCGGACGACGTGGTGTTCGTGGAGGCGATCCCGCTGGGGGCCACGGGCAAGATCCTCAAGACGCGGCTGCGCGAGCAGCTCAAGGACTACAGGCTGCCGGGCGGGTGAGTCAACGGCTGCTGCGGTACGGTTCGTCGAAGGGCACGAAGGTCTGCTCCGCCAGCGCCTCGTCGATCCAGCGCTTGACGCCCGGCAGGGCGCGCAGGCGCTCGATGTAGGCGGCGATGGCCGGCGGCACCGGCAGCGCGTAGGTGACGATGCGCATGGCCACCGGGGCGAAGTAGGCATCGGCGATGCCGAACTCGCCGAACAGCATCGGGCCGCCGTGCGCCGCCAGCAGCTCGCTCCACATCTGCACGATGCGCGCGAGGTCGGTGCGCACTGCGGGCTGCTCGCGCAGCACCCGCGCGCCGACCTCGGCCAGTTCTGCCTCGATGTTCATGCCGCAGTGGCTGCGCAGCGCACCGAAGCCGGCGTGCATCTCCGCGCAGAGGCTGCGCGCGCGGGCGCGCTGGTGGCGGTCGGCGGGCCACAGCTGCCTGTCGGGAAAGCGCTCGGCCAGGTACTCGGCGATGGCCAGGGTGTCCCAGACGACCAGCTCGCCCTCGACCAGCAGCGGCACCAGGCCGGCAGGGCTGAGCGCGCGCATGGTGGTCTTGAACGGCGCGTCGTCGGCCATGGTGTCGAAGGGCACCAGCACTTCCTCGAAGTCGATGCCGGCCTGCGTCATGAGCACCCACGGCCGCATGGACCAGGACGAGTAGTTCTTGTTGCCGATGTAGAGCTTGCGCATGGCCGGGGCCTCCGAGGAAATGCTGAGAAACCGTCGATGCTAGCCGCGTGCGCCGCGGCCTTTGATGCTCGATGCGGGCGCGATTGATGCGCGCGCCGGCGCTCAGGGCTTGGGCGCAGGGCGGTCGGCGTCGACGATGACGCCGCCGTTCTCGCGCGGCCCGCCCGTGAGGCGCTCGATCCCCGCCACCAGGCGCGGCACGAGGGAGAGCACCACCAGCGCCAGCAGCGCGCTGAGCACCGCGGTGGTCTCCCGCCCCAGGCCGCAGGCCATGCCGATCGCGGCCGTCATCCACAGGCCGGCGGCAGTGGTCAGGCCCTGCACGTCGTGTTCGTCGCGGCCGTGCTTGAGGATGGTGCCGGCGCACAGGAAGCCGACGCCGGCCACCAGGCCCTGGATCACGCGGCTCATGTCGGCCGCCACGATGCCGGTCTGCTGCGGCACGAGCACGAACAGCGCCGAGCCGATCGCCACCAGCATGTGGGTGCGCACCCCGGCCGCCTTGCCCCGGTGCTCGCGCTCGAAGCCCAGCACGAAGCCGAGGATGGCGGCCAGCAGCAGGCGCACCAGGATCCGCACGAGCTGGGGGAGGTCGGGCACGTCCGAGAATTCCTCGGCGATCACCTCGGTGACGGCATTCCAGGAAGGGGCCATGGCTGCATCGGCCTGCACGGCGTGGGTGGTGGTGGGCGCCAGTGTCGCTGCGCCGGGCATCGCCGTGTTGTAGGCCGATGCCACCATCTGCAGCCTCAGGCTGCGGGGCTCTCCTGGGCCTCGGCCGGCGGCGCGGGCGGCGGTGCCTTGCCCACCGTTTCCGCCGGCAGCACCGGCGGCTCGCCGTGCCAGCGGCGCACCGCGCGCTGGAAGAACAGGCTGTTGGGAAGCTGCAGGCTGGTGCCCGACGCCGCCGTGCCGCTTTCCTGCAGCGTCGTGTAGACGAGGTTGATGTCGACCACCCGGCCCTTGAGGCCGGGCTTCTCGCCGTTCTCGAGGATCTCCACGTAGTCGTACAGGCGGAACATGCGCGTGGTGAAGATCAGCAGCGCACAGAAGATGTTCGACAGCACGCTCCAGGCGGCGAAGAAGGCCACCGCGCCCACGGCGGCAAAGCCGGTGAAGGCGGTCCACAGCACGGTACCCGACACGCCCAGCCGCTCCAGGCTCCACAGCAGGGCGCCGCCGTAGACCAGGAAGCCGATCACGCGCCGCGTGACCAGCGCGACCTCGACCGGCAGCCCGTAGGCGGTGGTGATGCGCCGGATCACCCGGCGCACGAAACGGTAGATCAGCCAGGCAGCCAGCACGATCAGGGCGACCTGGGTGGCGGGAACGAGCACGTCCAGCCAGGCCACGGCCCAGTCGGGCAGGCGGGCATGCAGGGTCTGCAGGAACTTGTTCATGGTGCAGGAGGAAGCAGCATGCCGCGCCCCTACGCGGCACGGCCGGACTCCGGGGACCTCAAGGCAGGTCCCGGTTGGGTTCGGGCTCGGCGCTGGTGCGCGGCCCCACGCGGCCCAGCCGCTCCTTCAGGGACTGCGGCTGGCCGGTGATGAGCGCGGCGTAGTTGGTGGTGTTGGCCAGCACCTTCTTGACGTAGTCGCGCGTCTCGTTGAACGGGACGTTCTCGGCCCAGATCGCGGCGTCGAGCACCGGGCCGTTGCGCCAGGCGCGCGGGCGGCCCGGGCCGGCGTTGTAGGCCGCGGCGGCCAGGGGCATCGAGCCGTCGAAGTCGTCCAGCGCCAGCTTGAGGTAGCTGGTGCCCAGCGTGATGTTGGTTTCGCGGTCGTTGATCTGGCCGGGCGAGAAGTCGGCCAGGCCGATCTTGCGCGCCGTCCAGCGGGCGGTGGCGGGCATGAGCTGCATCAGCCCGGAGGCGCCGGCGCTGGAGCGCGCGTCCATGATGAAGCGGCTTTCCTGGCGGATCAGGCCGTAGACGTAGGCCGGGTCGAGCCCGATCTCGCGGCTCTTGCGCACCACCGTGTCGCGGAAGGGCATGGGAAAGCGCTGCAGGGCGTCGACCGTGCCCTTGGTGCGTTCGCTGGTGTTGATGCAGCGGTCCCACACCTCGCGCTGGCAGGCCAGGTCGGCGGCGGCGAGCAATGCGCGGTCGTCCATGCCGCCCCGCTCGTGCAGGTTGGTCGCGTAGTTCCATTCGCGCACACCCTCGGAGCGCAGGCCGAGCAGGATCGCGTACAGGCCGCGGGTGAGCGAGGGGTTGCCGCGCGCGGCGGCCTTCTCTTCCGGCGTGAGCGGGGCCGGCGGCGTGGGCACGGTGGCGCGCTGGCCGAGGTCCTCCAGCGCGAGCAGCTCGTAGAAGCCGCGCGTGCCCGCGATGCCTTCCAGCAGCGCGCGCGCCTCGGCGCGGCGTTCGTCGCCGCCGCGGGCCTGCAGGGCGCGCGCCTGCCAGTAGACCCAGGTGCTGTCCTGCTGGGCCGATTCGCTCATCGCCTCGATGGCGGCCTGCACCTCGCGCCACTGGCCGTCGCGCAGCGCGGCGCGCGCCTTCCAGGCCAGCATGTCGTCGGTGAGGTCGCTGTTCTTCGTCACGTTGGCGAAGTAGCGGCCTGCCGAGGGCGAGAGCCTGCCGGCGGACCAGCGGCCGATGGTGCCCCACAGCCAGTTGCGCTCCTCGGCCGTCAGCATGGGGCCCCACTTGCCGTCGAGCTGGGTGGCGGCCATGTCGGGGTCGGACACCGCGATGCGGATCAGCGCCAGCACCACCATTTCCTTGCGCGCCCGCGAGGCGGCCACCGTGGCGCCGGCGAGGAACTTGCCCGCGCTCGCGCTGACCTGCGCGAACATCGGCAGCGCGTCCGGATCGGCCAGCGCGACCGCGGCGCGCGCGGCCTGCGGCCGGTTGGCCTCCATCGCCAGCCTCGCCTTGCGCCACGCGTCGTTGGGGGACATCTGGCCCGAGGCGATCATGCGGCCGGCGGCGGTGAGGCAGCCGTCGTCGAGTTCGCGCTGGGCGAACCAGTTGTCGCGCACCTCGTTCGCCCGCGCCCGCGTGACGCTGCCGGTGCGCAGCGTCTCCACCAGGACCGCGTAGCAGTGCACCTGCGGGTCGTCGCCCATGCGGAAGGCCGGATGCAGCGCGGCGAAGGCATCCCAGTCGCGGCGCTCGCCCAGCAGCAGCAGCCAGTCGTTGCGCAGGCGGTCTTCCTGGTAGGTGCCGGCATGGCGGGCCAGGAAGGCCTGCACCTCGTCGGCACCCGCCTCCTTCAGGCGCGCCTTGAGTTCCCAGTAGGCGGCCCAGGGTTCGAGCACATGGCCCTGCGCCTGCGGCAGCAGGGCGGCCAGGCGTGCCTTGTCGTTGCGCTGGAAGGCCTGTTTCATCTGCAGCAGCACGTCGTCGCCGGCCATCTGTGCGCTCGCGGGCTGCGCCAGGGCGGCGGCGGCGAGCACCAGCATCGACAGGAGGGAGCGGCAGGGTGCCAAAATGCTTCGAAACTGCATCGGGGGATTATGGACAAAACACACGGTGAGAACGCGTCGGAGAAGGCGCCGGATGCGGCATCTTTCCTCAAGGCGCAGCTTCGCGCGGCGCTCGTCGCACAGCGCCAGGCCCTGCCCGACCGCCAGCAGCGCGCCGACCTGCTGCAGCGCGTGATGCGCATCTGGCTGGTGGGCCGGCCCGACACGGTGATCGGCGCCTACTGGCCGATCAAGGGCGAGTTCGATCCGCTGCCGGCGCTGCACCGCTGGAAGGAAGACGGCGAGCTGCTGGCCGAATCGCAGCGCCGCCGCATCGGCCTGCCGGTGGTGGACAAGGTGCACAAGACGCTGACCTTCCACGCCTGGTACCCCGGCTGCCCGATGGAGGAGGACGCCTACGGCATCCCCAAGCCGAAGGACACCGAGCTGATCGTGCCCACGCTGCTGTTCGTGCCCTGCGTGGGCTACAGCGCGGGCGGCTATCGGCTGGGCTATGGCGGCGGCTTCTACGACCGCACCCTGGCGGCGCTGGAGCCGCGGCCCTTCACCGTGGGGCTGGGCTTCACGAACGGCTTCCTGGAGGATTTCGAGCCGGAGGCGCACGACCTGCCGCTGGATGCGATCCTCAACGACAACGGGGTGGTCTGGCCGGTGGGGTGAAGCCTAGTCAATGTTGTCGATGGTGTCCGGATCGGGCCCGTCGCCGACGGTGGCGCGCGTGGCCTCCGCCTGCTCCTGCAGCCAGTCGCAGAAGGCCTTGATCTCCGGGCGCGCCGCGCTGCGCGGGCCGACCATGAGCCAGTAGGCCATGGGCGAGTCCATCCGGTGGCGCGGCAGCACCTCGACCAGGTCGCCGTTGGCCAGGCTCTCGGCGATGAGCGAGCTGCGCGCCAGCACCACGCCCTGGCCGGTCAGCGCGGCCTGCACCATCTGGTAGGCGTAGTTGAAATAGAGCCAGCGCCGCGGCTGCAGGTGCGCCAGGCCGTGGATCTCGAACCAGCGCCGCCAGGTCAGCCATTCGAGGTGCGTGCGGTGCGCGTCGCCGGCCTCGATGAGCGTGAAGCGCGCGATGTCGGCCGGCGTCTTGATGGCCGGGTTGCTCTTGAGCAGCCAGGGGCTGGCCACCGGCGTGAGCGTTTCGCCGAACAGGCGCACCGCCCCGGTGGGCATGTTCTCGGCGGGGGCGTAGCGCAGGGCGATGTCGACGTCGGCGATGTCCAGGTCGACCGCCGCGTCGCTGGCGTCGATGCGGATGTCGATCTCCGGGTTGTCCTGCTGGAAAGCCTCCAGACGCGGGATCAGCCACATCGAGGCGAAGGAGGCGAAGGTGGTCAGCGCCACGCTCTTGCGCCCCGCGGTCTGGCGGATCTGGCGCACCGCGCCGTCGATGCGCGGCAGCGCCTGCTGCACCGCCAGCAGCAGCTGCGCGCCGGCGCCGGTCAGCTCCACGGCGCGCGTGTGGCGCAGGAACAGCGGCACCCCCACTTCGTCTTCCAGCGTCTGGATCTGCCGGCTCACGGCCGACTGGGTGAGGGCCATCTCCTCGGCTGCGGCGCGGAAGTTCAGGTGCCGGGCGACGGCTTCGAAGGCGCGCAGGTAGCCGGCCGACACCGGCCGGGAGCGCAGGTGGGTCTGCGAATACAGCATGAAGAGAAAGGGGTGCCCAGGCGATTGATGCGGAAACGGAATCAGTAGCCTACCGCGTTTTCATTGGACCGGGAATGGCCGCAGACGGATCATTCATTCCCGAATCGCGCCACCGCGTCGATCGGAGCCAAGCCTCAGGAGTCCACCATGTCGTCCGCCGTCTGCACCACTTCGTCGATCCCCTCGCTGGGCCTGCCGGCCCGCCCCGCCGCCATTCCCCCGGCCGTGCGGCGCGGCGCATGGCAGATGCCCCACGGCCAGGCGACGACGCTGAAGGCCGCGGGCGCGCGGATGGTGCTGCGCGTGCGCCAGGGGCGGCTGTGGGTCACCCGCGATGCCACCGCCACCTGGGGCAGCGAGGACCTCGTGCTCGCCCCGGGCGATTCGCTCACCGTCGCGGCGGGCGAGCGCATCGTCATGGAGCCCTGGGACGGCGCCGGTGCCACCTACACCTGGGACGCCGCCGGGCACTGAGCCGCCGCGAGGCAGCGGATGGCCGTCTGCATGGCCTCAGCGCCGGTCGTAGAAGCCGTCCAGAAAATCGAGCTGTTCGATGCGCCGGGTTCGGCCGACCGCTACCGTGTCGCCGAACGCCAGGAGGCGTTCCTCGCGCTGCGTGTAGGGCGGCCACGCGGCGAGGCCCGGCGCGTTGGGGTCGCCGGTGCGGGCGAAGGCCACCCATGCGCCCATCATGGCGCGCGAGACGGCTTCGTCCGTCGCATCGAAGCGCGCGCCTTCGCCGTCGCGGTCGGCGCCGAGGTTGCCGAACACGTGGCCGACCTCTTCGCCGTGATGCGGGCCGTCGGGCTGATGCGGACGCCGGCGGGCGAACAGGTAGGCCCAGGTACGAGGCTCGCGCCGGCTGAGCGTCTGCGCCAGGAGCCGCGCGCCGTAGTTGAACTGCGTGTCGCCGAAGAGTTCCGCCGTACGCGCCGCCACCTCGGCGTCCGTACGCGCGGGGTAGAGCTGCAGGGCCTGCTGCACCGCGCTGCCGAAATTGGCCTCCATCAGCCCGCGGTAGGCGTCGAGCGTGTTCACGGTCCAGCTTCTCGTGAGCAGGCTCCCCTCGTCGGCATTGGTCCCGACGATGGCCGGCATCGTGCGCAGCCGGCCTGCCTTGAACGCCGCCCTTTCGTCTTCCGGCAGGACCCAGCCGTCATGGATGGGCCTGAGCACGCGAGGCGTCGTGAGGCCGCGCATCCTGGGCGAGACTCGCGACGTCATGGCGAGGATCTCGTCCGCGGCGCACCGGCGCAGGGCGTCGATCCCGCTGCCCAGCGTCAGGCCGGCCCGCTCGGCGTCGGCCAGCGAGGCCAGGGGGCGTGCCGCGCCCGGGCTGTGCATGATCGCCTGCTGGAACAGGCCTTCGGCCAACGGCGAGGTCAGCAGCAGCGAGATGGACGCGGAGCCCGCCGACACGCCGAACACCGTGACGCGGCCGGGATCGCCGCCGAAGCCGCGGATGTTGTCCTGCACCCATTGCAGTGCCTGCAGCTGGTCCAGCAGCCCGTAGTTGCCGGACACGCCATGCGCCGACTCGGCGCTCAGTCCCGGGTGGGCGAGGAAGCCGAACAGGCCGCTGCGGTAGTTGAAGGTCACGACGACCACGCCCTGGCCGGCCAGCCGTGCGCCATCGCATCGCGCATCGGCGCCGCTGCCCCCGACGAAGCCGCCGCCGTGCACCCACACCATGACCGGCAACGGCTGCAAGGGCTCGGCGGCCGGCGCCCAGACATTGAGGTAGAGACAGTCCTCTCCCGTCGAAGGCGCGCGGGACGGGGGCAGCGGGGGCTGCGGGAAGTCCGGCGAGAACGCAACCGCGGATCGCTTTCCGTGCCACGGCTGCGGCGGCCGGGGCGCACGCCAGCGCAGCGCGCCGATCGGGGGCGCCGCATAGGGGATGCCTTTCCAGCTTCGCACGGGTGCCGCCCCGCCCGACGGGGAGACACGCGTACCGGCAACGATGCCGTCGCGCGTGGGGACTTCGAGTGGCGCCATCGTGGACTGTGCGGGATGAGTCATTCGCATTTATTTTAGAAGTTAATTCCATTATTGATGCGCAATGGCCCGCACAAGGACCCTGCGGGGATCCGCGCGCGCGGACCGGGCGGCGCTCAGTGCCGGCCGAGCGAAGGCGCGCTGGGTGCGTTCAGCAGGCGGCGGCGCACTTCCTGCGCGAGCTCCAGGAGCTTCCCGCCGTTGCGCTCCATCACTTCCTGCGTCTGGAACTGCACGTGGCCCTGCGAATTGAAGGCCATCGCCGTGTGCCCGTCTCCATGGAGGAAGGGCACCGCGACGGAATTGGTGGTGCGGTTCAGCGTGCCGGCCGCGATGCAGAAGCCCCGCGTCTGCACCTGCATCACGGCGTCCTCGAGTTCCTCGTGAAGCCGCGTCCACTCGCGTTTGTAGTGCTGGCGCAATTCCTCGTAGAGCCGCTCGCGCTCTTCCGGCCGCATGCTGGCGATGCAGGCGCGGCCCATGGCCGTGCGCACCAGCGGCACGCGAAAGCCCGCCCGCTGCAGCCGGTTGGGGTTCGCCTCGCCCAGTGCGTACTCGAGGTACAGCACGCTTCGCCCCTCGTGCACGCCCAGGCCGACATTGGTCTTGGACTTGAGCGCCAGCTCGACCATGAGCGGCCGCGCGATCGAGGGCACCGGCTGATTGGCCAGATAGGGGTAGGCCAGGCCCACGACGCCGGCGGCGAGCTCGTACTTGCCGAACTCCGGCCGATAGTTCAGATAGCCCAGCTGCGTCAGGGTGAAGGTCAGGCGCGACACCGTGGACTTCGGCAGTCCGCTGATCTCGGCGATCTCGAGGTTGCCCAGCAGCCGCACGTCAACCTGGAAGGCGCGAAGAATGGCCAGACCGCGAGCGAGCGCATTGTTGAAACGCGGATCCTCGTCTTCCGTCTTGATCTGGATACCTTCGCTGTAGTCGGGTACAACAACCTTGTCCTTACGGTTGGGACGGCCCAAGATCCCTTCTCCTCGTCTGGTTGCGCAGCTCGGATGCGAGCGCCGCGGGCCTCGGCCCGGGTGGGATTCTAGGACCCTCAGAGATCGAGCACGAGCAGGTCACTCAGGCTGCCGGAGCAGCATATCATCATCACGTCGTTGGCCTTCTTCTCCTGCTCGGAGAGCAGGCTGTCGCGGTGGTCCGGCCTGCCCTGCAGCACGCGCGTCTCGCAGGTGCCGCAGATGCCCTGCTCGCACGAGGCCGTGACCTCCACGCCGCAGCCGCGCAAGGCCTCCAGGATGGTCTGGCCCGGCGCCACGTCGACGCTGCGGTTCGACGCCGCCAGCCTCACCGTGTAGCCGCCCTCCGAGGCGCTGGGCTTCGCGGCGGTGAAGCGCTCGACATGCCAGCGCTGCGCCGGGCGGTCGCCGCAGGCGGCCTCGAACGCATCGAGCATGGGGCCGGGTCCGCAGCAGTACAGGTGCGCGTCGGCGGGCGCGGCCGCCACGATGGCCGGCACGTCGAGCAGGGCGCCGCCGCATTCCGCGTCCACGTGCAGGTGCAGCCGCTCGTCCTGGAGCGCATCGAGGAAAGCCGCCTCCTCGCGCCGGCGCACGCTGTAGTGCAGTTCCCACGATCGCCCGAGCGCGCGCAGCCTCTCCACCATGCAGACGATCGGCGTGACGCCGATGCCGCCGGCGACGAACACCGAATGCGCCGCGTCCTCATGCAGGCCGAAGTTGTTCCGTGGCCCGGTGACGTCGATCTCGTCGCCGACGCGCAGGCTGTCGTGGATGAAGGCGGATCCGCCGCGGCTGGCCGGATCGCGCTTGATGCCCACGACATAGCGCCGGCGGTCGTCCGGCGAACTCACCAGGGAGTACTGCCGCACGAGCCCGTTGCCCAGGTGAAGATCGATGTGGGCGCCGGGCGAGAAGGCCGGCAGCTCGCCGTGCGCGAGAGGCTGGAATTCGTAGAGATGGATCCCGCGTGCGGCATAACGAATGCCGGTGAGCCTCATGCGAAGCGCTCCCTGCTCCTGCATCGGCATCAGCTCCAGACCGCGAAGCAAAGTCCCGTGCCGGTACCCGCCGGCGTGCGATAGGCAGGGATGTACTCGAGCGACTGGATGTCCAGGTGCTCCACCGCGCCGGCCATGCAGATCCAGTTCCGGATTTCCGAGTTGCCGGAGTTGAGCTGCCGGCGAGGCAGGTCGTACAGGGCCTGCGCATCGCGTTCCCGCAGCGCGCGGATGATGTGCCCGTCGAGTTCCTCGTCCACCGTGAAATGGCTCAGGCCGCCCGAGGCGATGACTCCCACGCGCGAGTCGCCGGGGAAACTCTCGATCGCCTTGCGGATCTCCTGGCCGAGGCGATGGCAGCGCCGCGGGGTCGGCTGGTTCGGCGGGTAGTAGGTATTGAGAAAGACCGGCAGCACCGGCACCACCGCGCCGTTCAGCAGCCGGTTGTGGACGAAGCCGAAGGCGTGGCCCTCGCCATAGCCCTCCGCGATGGTGTCGGCGATCGATACGTCGAACTCGCGCTCGATCAGATGCTCGATCAGGTGCGAGGCCATCTCGGCATCGACCGGATACTCGCGCGGCGTCTCGGGCTCGAAGTAGCGCGCCGACGACCTGCGGGCCCATTCGGGCCCGGCGTAGTCGGCTGCCAACGGCACGTTGCGGATGCTCTTGCCGTGGAAGACCAGGATCGACGGCATGTTGTCGGTGTCGTAGAGCTCCTTCTGGTCGTCGCCGACGATCACCAGCTGGTCGAGCTGCGCGCGCTGCAGGATGCCGCCGAGCTTCTCGACCGCCGCCGCGGCCTTGGCGTGGCGCTGCGCAAAGACCTCCGGCGTGATCTCGTGGTCGACCGCGCCGGCCACCCGCTGTTCGAGCTCGTCGTAGGTGACGGGATGGCCCTCCTTGTCGAGGTGCGCGCGGCCGCGGTCGCGCTCGATGAATCTTGGCCAGTCATCCAGCGGTGCATTGAGCATCGGGGTGTGCGAGGTGCCGATGCCTAGAACGATCTTTGCCATGAGATGAGCGCGTCTTCCATAGTTTCGATTTTGGAATTATATTCTGATTATGGAATTCGTGGTCAAGGCGTCGTCGGGCAGCCACCCCGCGCGAAGACGCCTCAACGGAGACACATTTGGAAGCCGAACCCCTGGGCCTGGACGGCCTGTTCGTCATCGCGCCGGACGTGACGCAGCAGCCGCATGGCCGTTTCACCTACCACTTCAGCGAGCGCGACCTCGCGAGGCTGGGGGCCGACGGCCGCTGCGTGCAGGAGCATGCGTCCTTCTATCCGCTGCGCCACACGGTGCGCGGCCTGCACTTCCAGACGATGCCCCGTGCCCAGACGAAGTACGTGCGCGTGGCCCGGGGCCGCATCCACGATGTGGTGGTCGACGTGCGGCGCGGCTCCGCCACCCGGGGCCGCCACGTGGCGCTGGAACTCGCCGCCGGCGACTGGCGGCAGCTCCACGTGCCCCCCGGCTTCGCACACGGCTTCTGCACGCTCGAGCCGGACACCGAGGTGGTGTTCCGCCTCACCGACTACAACGATCCGTCGCTGCTGCGCGGCGTGCGATGGAACGACCCCGCGCTCGGCATCGCCTGGCCCTGCGGCGACACGCCGGCCGTTCTTTTCCCCGTCGACCGGGCGCTGCCCCTGCTGGCGGACCTCGCCTCGCCCTTTGCCTGAGCGGCGCAGGTGGTAGGAACCCTCATGGTATTTTCGATAAACAGAATTAAATTCCATTTATTACAACGGAGACCCACGAAGCATCATGACGACACGTCGCAATACCCTCAAAGGTCTGGCTGCCGGTGCGCTGTCGGGCATCCTCGGTCCTGCCTGGTCGCAGGACGACAAGGCGATCACCACCGTGCTGGTCGGCGCGGCTTCCTCGATGGACTTCACGGCACGCGTGATCGCCGATCAGCTGAAAGACTCCCTCGGCCACCCCGCGATCACGCTGAGCAAGCTGGGGGCCGGCCAGCGGGTCGCCCTCGGCGAAGTCCGCCGGTCGGCACCGGACGGCCGCACGCTGCTCTTCGCCACCAGCGGCCCGTTCGCGATCTACCCGCACATCTACACCAAGCTGGACTACGACCCCGACCGCGACTTCACGCCCATCGCCGGCATCTCCACCTTCGACGTGGCGATCGCGACCGGCCCGATGACCGACGCGCAGGATCTGCAGCAGCTGCTCGCCTGGACGCGCGCGCGGGGCGCCTCCGGCGTCTTCGGCTCGGCGCCCGGCAACGGCTCGCTCTCGCACTTCCTCGGGCTCTCCGTCAGCCTTGCGACGAACACGCCGATGACCCACGTGGCCTACAAGGACAGCGGGGTCGGCATCGTGGATCTCGCGGGCGGCCGCCTGCCGATCATGATCACCGGCCTGTCGCCGCTGGTGGAGATGCACAAGGCCGGAAGGATCCGGATCATGGCGGTTTCGGGCGAGCAGCGCTCGCCGCTGGTGCCCGACGTGCCGACGCTGAAGGAGGCCGGCGTGAACGTCAGCAGCAGCACCTCGACCGGCGTGTTCGGGCCGGCGCGCATGCCGCCCGCCTTGGTCGGCCGCATCCATGACGCGCTGCAACCCATGTTCACCAACGCCGCGACGCAGGAAAAACTCGCGCAGCAGGGCATGTCGCCCTGGAAGGCGACGCCCCAGGAACTCGCGGCCGCGCTGCGGCAGGAGCGCAAGCAGTTCGAAGTGCTGGTCAAGGCCAGCGGCTACACGCCCGAATCGTCCTGAACCCTTCTTCTTCTTCTTCTTCCCTTCAACACACCGATATCTCACCTTTCCCATGAAAGCAACCAAAGACAGCGAAGAACTCACCCGCGTCGGTCCGGGCACCGTGATGGGCGACTTCATGCGCGAGTACTGGATTCCCGCCATCAAGTCGAGCGAACTCGGGGCCGACGGCGATCCGATGCGGCTGATGCTGCTCGGCGAGAAGCTGATCGCGTTCCGCGACAGCAGCGGCCGGGTCGGCGTCATGGAGCATCAGTGTCCGCATCGCTGCGCCTCGCTCTTCCTGGGGCGCAACGAGGAAGACGGCATCCGCTGCATCTACCACGGCTGGAAGTTCGACGTGGACGGCAACTGCATCGACATGCCGAGCGTGCCGCCCAGCCAGGACTTCAAGGAAAAGGTCAAGGCCAAGGCCTACAAGGTCGCCGAGCGCAACGGCCTGGTCTGGGTCTACATGGGCCACCGCACGCCGGCGCCGCCGCTGCCGATGATCGAGGTGACGATGCTGCCGGAGGCCGAGCTCGACATCACCTTCATCCAGCGCGACTGCAACTGGGTGCAGGCCTTCGAGGGCGACATCGACACCTCGCATTTCGGCTTCCTGCACGTGGGCCACCTCGATCCCGACGACGTGCCCGAAGGCCATCCGCTCGAGCACACGGCCGAGGAGCGTGCGCCGGAATACAAGGTGCGCGACACCCCCTGGGGCACGTCCTATGGCGCCTACCGCGCGGTGAAGGACGGCGGCTCGCCGATGACCTACTGGCGCTTCGCCAACTTCATGTTCCCGTTCTGGACGCAGACGCCGCAGGGCGAGTTCGCGCAGCACATCCATGCACGCGCCTGGGTGCCGCTGGACGATGGGCACACGATGTTCGTCTTCGTCCGTTGGCGCACCAAGATGAAGACCTCGCTCGCGCCGCTCAAGAACGGCCAGCCCCTGGGGGGCGGCAAGCCGGCGGCCGAATACCAGCCCATCAGCACCGAGTGGCTGGGCCGCTGGCGCCTGAAGGCCAACGAGTCCAACGACTGGCTGATCGACCGCGAGGCCCAGCGCACCAACCGCATCTATTCCGGCATCGACAACATCCATCTGCAGGACCAGGCCGTGACCGAAAGCATGGGCGCGATCACCGACCATGCGAAGGAGCACCTGGGCCCGGGCGACCTGATGATCGCGCGCACCCGCCGGCGCGTCCTGCAGGCCGCACGCGCCCTGCGGGACGCGGGCACGGTGCCGCCGGGCGTGGAGGCGCCGGAGATCTTCCTCGGTTCGCGCAGCGGCTACTTCCTGGCCGAACCGCAAGTGGACTGGCTCGACGCGTATGCGCGGCAGGTGCGCGATTGCCTGCGCCCGGCCGGGAAGGCCGCGGCCGGGGAAGAACCGGCCAGGAAAACGGAGATGGCCGACGCCGTCGCCGCAGGGAAGTAGATGCTGCGCGGCGCGCGCGGCCCGGCACCTGAGCCATGAGGATCACCCGCATCGAGACCCTGCAGGCCGATGGCGGCTACCGGACCTGCGCCTACATCAAGCTTTCCACCGACGAAGGCCTGGTCGGCTGGGCCGAGTACTACGACGGATTCTCCGGCGTTGCGCTGGCGCCGCTGATCGAGGGCTTCGGCCGCTCGGCGATCGGCATGGATCCGCGGCAGTACGCACGGCTCAGCGAGTCCCTGCTCGCCACCACGCGGCTGGCCTGCGGCGGGCTGGCGCACCAGGCCGTCGCGGCCATCGAGAACGCGTGTCTCGATGTGTGCGCCAAGTCGCTCGGCATCCCCGTGTACGCGCTCTTCGGCGGCCCGTTCCGCGAGCGCGTGGACCTCTACTGGACGCACTGCGGCAGCTACCGCGTGCGCCATGCCGCCTTCTACGAGAAGATCGGCATGGCGCCGGTGCGTTCGCTCGACGATTTCGTGCGCATGGGGCGCGAGGCGGCGCAGGCGGGCTTCAGGGTGCTCAAGACCAATCCGGTCTTCTTCGGGCCGGAGGGCGCGCAGATGATCAACGGCGGCTTTCGCATCGCGCCCGGCTTCCTGGATCGCAGCATCACCGACGCCCGGATCGATGCGGTGGTCGACCAGATGGCCGCGCTGCGCCAGGGTGCCGGCGCGCAGACCGGCCTGATGCTCGACGTGAGCTTCAGCCAGCGCACCGAGGGCTACCTGCGGCTCGCGCGGCGGCTGGAGGCGTCGAATCTCTACTGGCTGGAGCTCGACATCCGCGACCCGGAGGCGCTCGCGCTGATCCGGGCCAGGACCCGCACGCCGATCGCATCGCTCGAATCCCTGCACGGCATCGCGGAGTACCGCCCCTACCTGGCGCAGCGCGCCACCGACGTGGCGATCGTCGATCCGCTGTGGAATGGCGTCTGGCAGTCGGTGCGCATCGCATCGATGGCCGATGCCTTCGAGACCCACGTGGCGCCGCACAATCCCGTCGGTGAACTGGGCAACCTGATGAGTGCGCATTTCTGCGCGGCCGTGCCGAACCTGCGCATCATGGAGTTCCGCCCCGACGAAGCGCCGTGGACGCGCAGCTTCGTCACGCGGCCGCCGGTGGTCCAGGATGGGGAACTCCACATTCCCGACCTGCCGGGCTGGGGCGCGGATGTGAACGAAGAGGCCGTGCGTGCCCATCCGCCCAAGCGCTGAACAGAACAAGGAGTCCATTCCCATGCGTATCGTCTACTGGGCCCGGCTGGCCCTGGCCAGGCAGCAGATCGTCGATGGCCTGCGTGCCGTGCCGGGCTGCGATCTGGTCGTCGCCGAGAACCTGCCACAGTTGCTGGAAGCGCTGCCGGGCGCCGAAGCGCTGGTGCTGGCCGACGCGCCGCGCGCGGAAGCGAGCCAGGTGGTGCAGCTTCTCCGCGCGCCGGGCAACACGGTGCGCTGGATGCACTTCGTCTCGGCCGGCCGCGAGGGATTCGAAGCCGTCGGCCTGCCTGCGGGCGTGGCCGTCACTTCCGCGGCCGGCGCCGTGGCCCCGACGGTCGCCGAGCACGCGATGGCGCTGCTCCTTGCGCTCAAGCGGCGCGTGCCCGAGATGGTCGTGCAGACGGCCGAGGCCCGCTGGGACCGGGCGCTGGCCGCGCGCGCGACGTCGCTCGAGGGCGAACGCATGGCGATCGTCGGGTTCGGCCACATCGGCGAAGCGCTGGCGCACCGCGCGCGGGCCTTCGGCATGCGTGTCGAGGCCGTGACGCGCTCCCCCAAGCGCAGCGAGCGCGTGGAGGCGATGCATGGCCTCGAGGCCTTGCACGCGGTGCTGGCCGGCGCGGACGTGGTCGCCGTGACGATCGCGCTCACCGCGCAGACCCGCCACCTGATCGATCGCGCCGCGCTCGCCGCCTGCCGGCGCGGCGCCGTGATCCTCAATGTGGCGCGCGGCGGCGTGATCGACCAGGCGGCCTTGTGCGAGGCCCTGCATTCGGGCCAGATCGGCGGCGCGGGCCTGGACGTGACCGATCCGGAGCCGCTGCCCGCGGACGATGCGCTGTGGCGCTGCCCCAATGTGCTGATCTCGCCGCATTTCGGCGGTGGCGGCAGCGCGGCCAGCCTGGCGCGGCTGGCGTCGGGTGTCGTCGACAACCTCGTGCGGCTGCAGGGCGGCCTGCCGCTCGCCAACCGCGTGCAGTAGGCGCCGGCGCTCTATTCCGGCACGTAGCCGCTGAGCTTCACCAGCCTGGCGAACTGCCGGTTCTCCTCGGCCATCAGCGCCTCCAGCGCCTGCGCGCTCGAGGGCGCCGGCTCGAAGAGGTACTTGAGCAGGCGCTCGCGCGCCTCCTGGCCCTGCACGGCCGCCACCGCCGCCTCGTTGAGCCGGCGCACCAGGGCCGGTGCCATGCCGGCCGGACCGTACACCGCCGACGTGGTGGTGTTGCTCACGTCGATGCCGCTTTCCTTCAGCGTCGGGACCTCCGGCAGCAGCGTCGAGCGCCGCGCGCCCGACACCGCGAGGATGCGGATGCCGCCCGCGCGATGCATCTCCACCAGCTGGCTCACGCCGGTGATCAGTATCGGCAGCCGTCCGCTGGCCAGGTCCACCACCGAGGCACCGCTGTCCCTGTAGGGCACGTGCGTGAGTTCGAGGCCCGAGGCGACCCCGGTCGCGATCCCGACGAAGTGCGAGAGCGAGCCGTTGCCGGGCGAGCCGAAAGCGGCCAGCGACTTGTCCGCGCGCACCATGTCCACCAGCTGCCGCGTGCTGCCCGCCTTCGCCATCGGGCCGACCGCGATGCCCACGTCGAAGGACGTGACCGCACCGATCGGCGTGAAATCCTTGACCGGGTCGTAGTCGAGCCGTGTGTAGATGTGCGGGTAGATCGTGAACGGCCCGGTCGTGCACAGGATCAGCGTGCGCCCGTCGGGCGGCGAGCGGCGCAGTTCGCCGAGCGCGATGCGCTGTCCGGCGCCGGGCTTGTTGTCGACCACCACCGGGCGCCCCAGCACCTCGCGCATCTTGTCGGCCACCAGGCGCGCGGTGAAGTCGTTGCCCGAACCCGCCGCGATGCCGCACAGCATGCGGATCGGCGACTTGTCGTCCGGCTGCGCGAAGGCGGTGCCGCCGGCCAGCGCGAGGCTGCCGGCCCCCAGCGCATGCAGTACATCCCGGCGCGAGCGGCTCCCCGCGCGGCGTGTGGGCGAGCCGGCCATCTACTTCGCCATCGCCGACTCGGGCGCCGGAGCCGGCGCCTTGGGGGCGCGCTCGGCGATGCGCATCTGGTCTTCGTAGGCCTTCTGCCAATCGACCGACTGGTGCACCTCGAAGTAGCCGCTGCGCGCCGCCAGGAAGACTTCCGGCGCATCGACGCCCGGTGCCGGGCTGCCGTCGCGAAAGGCGCGCGCCGCCTGGAGGGCGCGGCGGCGGGTGCGCGCGATCATCAGGTCGCCCGGGCCCAGATGCTCCTTCGCATGGTCCGTGATTCCGCCCATGCTCTCGGTCACGGCCTGGTCCTGCAGGGCGATGTGGTCGATGCCGGAATAGATGCGGTTGCTGCGCTGGGCCTCGCGGTCGATCAGCCAGTCGTTGGCCTCGTTGGCCTCGAGCCGGTAGCGGCCCAGCCAGTCGGTCGTCACGGGCAGGTAGTCCGGTTGCGGGCGGGTGCCGCCCAGCGGCCTGCCGTCCTTCAGAGGCACGTTGGTGCCGCCGAGGCCGTTGCGCTGGCGCCAGAAGATCATCATCGTGTGCGTGTCGTCCAGCGGCACCCAGGCGCGCGCCTGGATGTTGCGCGGAAACTCGCCCTGCGGCGTCTGCGTCCAGAACGGGAACATGTAGTTGGCGAAGCGCCAGTAGACGGTTTCCGGCTTCACGGTGCGGTAGGCGCCGTAGCTGGTGCCCCAGGGCGTGTCGCGCACGTGGTATTCGGGCGCGCGGTCGGAAGCGGTGTGCTCCAGCGGATGGCCGGGCGGCACGTTGTCCGGATCCAGATGGCCCACGTGCAGGAAGCCGAAGTGCGAGGTGTCGATGTCGCCCTCGAGCGCCTGCATCCAGTTGCAGTCGCGCTGGGTGAAGAAGATGTCCACCTCGCCTTCCTCGAGCAGCGTGGCCTCCACCATCGGAAGCGGCGGGGGCTGCTTGCGATCGCCCATGTAGACCCAGACCAGGCCGTTGCGGTCCACCGCCTTGTAGGCCCGGGCCTTGACCTTCTCCTTGAAATCCTGCGACGGCGGCACGCTCGGCATGTCGACGCAGTTGCCGTCCACGTCGAACTTCCAGCCGTGGTAGATGCAGCGGATGCCGCTGTCCTCGTTGCGTCCCAGCACCAGCGAGGCGCAGCGGTGCGGGCATTGATGGTCCATGACGCCGACCCGGCCGTTCGTATCGCGGAACGCGATCAGCTTCTCGCCCAGGAGCATCAGCCGCATCGGCGTGCCGTCGGCGGCGAGCTCGCTGGACTTCGCGGCCGGTATCCAGTATTGGCGCATGAACGCGCCCATCGCCGTGCCGGGCCCCACCCGTGTCAGTTCCTCGCTGTCCCTAGCTGCTTTCATGTCGAATCCAGTTGCGTTGAAGAGATCGCCGGCGCCGATGCGCCGGCGGCCGGAGATTCATCTCGCCGGTGCGCCGCGCTGCATGCGCAGCTGGTCGACCTGGCCCGCCGGGCCGAGTCCCGCGTAGCCTTCGACGCGGTCCAGGTCCACCAGCACCACCACGCCCAGCATCGCGAAATCGTGCGCACGCTCGGCCTCGGGCGCCGCCGCGAACACGCGCTGCCGGTCGCTGTCCAGTTCGCTCACGCGGGCACGCCCCTGGAAGTTGTAGGTCGCCTTGCTGTCCTCGTTGCGGTAGACCAGCGCCACCTTCGGGTTGCGGCGGATCGCCTGGATGAAGGCGCCCTCGGGGCTGCGGATCCACATCGCGAGCCGGTCATCGCCGTCCGCCTGCACCGAGCCGCGGAAACTCAGCACCGGCTGGCCCTCGGGATCCGTGTAGGCCATCAACATCGGATGGCGCTCGACCAGCGCGTTGTTCACCATCTTCTTCAGCGATTCCGGCAGCGCGAGCGGCTGCGCGTCGGGCGGCGGTGGCGGCGTGCGCTGCTGCTGCACCAGCACGATGGTGTCGCGCTCGAAGCCCAGCGTGACGACGAGGCCCCTGTCCAGGGTGCCGGGCCGGCGTTCGCCGACAAGGCGCACCGCCTCGCCGGCGAGCCTGGGTGCCTGCCATTGCAGCCGGCGTGCCAGCTCGCCGTTGGGACCGTGCTGCAGCTCGGCCGCCACGGCCTCGGCACCGCGCGCGCTCTTGCCCAGCGTCATGAAGCGGGCATCGGGATTCAGCAGGGCCAGCAACCGGCCTGCCGCCTGTTCCTGCGGAGCGGCCAGGGCTTGCAGGAAATGCTCGGCCGCCGCGAGTCGGGCATCCGTCATCACAGCGCCTCCGGCACGTAGCCGCTGGCCTTGACCAGCTTCTCGAAGCGCTTGCGTTCCTCGGCCAGCGAAGCCGCGAGCTGCGGCCCCGTCATCGGCGACGGCGTCATGCCCTGGCCCGCGAGCTTCTCGCGCATCTCCGGCTTGTCGAGCATCGGCATGACCGCGGCGTGGATGCGTTCGGCCAGTTCGCGCGGCATCTTCGGCGGCCCGTAGAGGCCCGCCGAGTTCTGGATGACGACGTTCACGCCAGCTTCCCTCAGCGTCGGCACCTCGGGCGCCAGCGGCGAGCGCTGTTCGCCCGATACCGCAAGCAGCCGGATCTTGCCGGACTTGTGCATTTCCACCAGCGGGCTGGTGCCCGTGATCATGATCGGCAGCCGGCCCGATGCCAGGTCGATGATGCCTACGCCGCTGTCCTTGTACTGCACCGGCGTCATGGTGATGCCGGTCGCCAGGGCCGTGGCGATGCCCACGAAGTGCGAGGAAGATCCGGCGCCCGGCGCCGCGCCGTAGACCACGCCCGTGCTGCCCCTGGCGCGCGCCCAGGCGAGCAGTTGGGCCATGTCGGTGGCGCCCGTCTGCGGGCCGGTGGCGACGCCGACGTCGAACCAGCAGACACCGCCGATCGGCGTGAAGTCGGCCACGGGGTCGTAGTCGAGCCGGGTGTAGATGTGCGGGTAGATCGCGAAGGGACTGCTGGTCGAGAACATCAGGGTGCGGCCGTCGGGCGCCGAGCGCTTGAGCTCGCCGAGCGCGACCCGCCCGCCCGCGCCGAGCTTGCTGACGACCACCACCGGGCGGCCGAGGGCCTCATGCAGCTGCTCGGCCACCAGCCGGGCGCTGAAGTCCATCGACGACGCTGCGCCGACGAGGATCGTGATCGGTGACTTGTCGTCCTGCGCGAAGGCGGCGCCGGTCGCCAGCGACAGTGCGCCGGCCGCAAGGCCATGAAGGGTGGTACGGCGAGTGGTCATGGATGTCTCTCTTCTCGTTGGGGGTTGGATCGGCGCCGGCGCCACGGCCGCGGCTCAGGCGTCTTCGCGCACGTAGCCGCTGGTTCGCACCAAGGCCTCGAAGCGCTGCCGCTCCTCGGCCAGCGACGCGGCAAGCTGCTGCGGCGTGGCGGGCCAGGGCGTCATGCTCTGGCCGGCCAGCTTTTCGAGAACGGCCGGCCTGGACAGCATCGGCGCGATGGCGCCGTGCAGTCGTGCCACCAGTTCCGGCGCCATGCGCGCCGGGCCGAAGACGCCGGTCGAGGTGGCGCTGCTGAGATCGACGCCCGCCTCCCTCAGGGTCGGCACCTCGGGCACCAGGGGCGAGCGGGCGTCGCCCGAGACCGCCACGATGCGCACCTTGCCTGCGCGGTGCATCTCGACGAAGGCGTTGAGCCCGCTGATCATGATCGGCAGGCGCCCGGTCGACAGATCGATGGTGCCGGCGCCGCTTTCCTTGTAGGCCACGTGCGTCATCGGGATCCTCGTGGCGAGGCCGAGGGAAATGCCGACGAAGTGGGACAGCGATCCATTGCCGGGCGCCGACCCGAACACGACATCGCCGGCCGGGCGCGACCGGGCCCAGCCGATCAGCGCCTTCATGTCGGCCGCGCCCGTCTGCGGACCGGTGGCGATCGCGACATCGAAGGAGGACACGCCCGCAATCGGCGTGAAGTCCGCCACCGGGTCGTAGTCGAGCCTGTTGTAGATGTTCGGATAGATCGCGAACGGCCCGCTGGTCGAGAACAGCAGCGTGCGGCCGTCGGGTGCGCTTCGCTTCGTCTCGGCGAGCGCGATGCGCTGCCCCGCACCCAGCTTGGCGAGAACGACGGCCGGACGGCCCAGCGCGTCGTGCAACTGCTCGGCAATCAGCCGCCCCACGAAATCCATCGACGCGCCGATGCCGACCAGGATCGTGATCGGGGACCTGTCGTCCTGCGCGAAGACCCGGCCGGCGGCGAGCGACCAGGCGCCTGCGGCCATGCCTTGCAGAGTCGATCGGCGTGTCGTCATTCCAGCCTCTCTTTCGTGGGGGTCGAAGGCTTGTTCCTGCTGCATCCGCGACGTCTCCTTCGCGAATCCATAATCAAAATATAATTCCATTTTTGATATGGTGCAACAGGGCCGGCCCGATGTGCTTGCGGTGATCGGGCAGGGCAGGGGCGGCGCCGGCCGAGCGCGTCGACCTGCCGAGGCGGGAAGAACGGTCTAGGCCTGTACGTCGAAAGAGGGACGCAGCGCCAGGAAGTGCGCCAGCGCGGCATCGCCGGTGAGCTGCTGCATGCCGCTCGTGTCGTCCTCCTCCTCTGCCTCGGCGAAGCCCATGTCGAAGCGGTGGTAGCGGCGCTGCGCCAGCAGGCCCTCGTAGAGCACCTGCACGCCCGTGTGCCGCGGGTCGGCGGCGATGCGTGCCATCAGCGGGCGAACCGCGTCGGGCGGGCCTTCGAAATGCTGCAGGAAGTGCATGCCGTCGAACACCAGCAGTCCGGTGATGCCGTGCGCGGCGTTGTGCGCGCGGGCGCGCAGAAGGATCTTGGAGATGACCGTGGGCGATTGGTCGGCGGCCAGGGTGCTGCGGTAGAGGAATTCGTGGAAGGCTGGGGTGGTCATGGTCGGTGGCAAGGGCCGCACCAAGTCTATGCAGCGATTGGACCTGACAAAATGTAAAAAGACACAGCGCCGGCGCTCTATAGTGGCCGGGTGAAACGCGACGATGACAACAAGAAGGCCCCCATCGCCTGCCAGCACCCGTGCGACGTGTGCGGCCTGCGCGCACTGCCGGCATTCACGCCGGTCACCGACGAGCAGCTCGCGAGCATCGCGTCCTTTCGCGACGGCACGCGCATCGTCAAGGCCGGCCGCGCGATCATCGAGGAGCACCAGCGCAGCCCGCGGCTGTTCACGCTCTATGCGGGATGGGCTTTTCGCTACAAGACATTGAGCGACGGGCGGCGGCAGATCCTCAGCTTTGTGCTGCCCGGCGACTTCATCGGGCTGCAGGACGAATTCGCCGACGGCCTGACCCACGGCGTGGAGGCCGCGACCGAGGTGACGCTGTGCGTGTTTCGCCGCGACCGCCTCTGGGACCTGTTCCACACCCAGCCCAAGCTGGGCTACGACGTCACCTGGCTGGCCGCGCGCGAGGAGAAGCTGATCGACGACAACCTCGTCACCACCGGCCGCCGCAACGCGGCCGAGCGGGTGGCGATGCTGCTGATGCACCTGTACCGCCGCGCCGAGCGCGTCGGCCTGGCGATCGACGGGCGCGTGGCCTTTCCCTTCCATCAGCAGCACATCGCCGACGCCCTGGGGCTGTCGCTGGTGCACACCAACAAGACGTTGCGGCGCGTGCAGCGCATGGGGCTGCACCGGCTCGAGGGCGGCTGGCTGGAGATCCTCGATCCGCACGCGCTCGAGCGGCTGGGCGACTACTTCGAGCGCCCCATGCGGCCGTCGCCGCTGATCTGATCCGGCCGGCGTTCAGTGCTCAGCGTGATGCCACGAGCGCGTGCATGTCGCTCTCGTAGGCGCGCAGGCGGCGTACGGCCTGCACTCGCTGCTCGGGCGTGGTCGTGTTGTGCAGGGCCGCAAGGTTGCGGCAGCTCTCCTGCAGCAGCGCCTGCTGGTGCTCGCGCTGCGGCCCCGCAGGCGGGTCCACGATGTCCTGCACCAGCGCGTCGACGGCGGCGCGTGCTTCGGCCGGCGGCGTCTGCTCGGCCTGGAAGCGCCGCAGCAGGGTCAGGATCTGCACCTGCCGCTCGCGCCGCTGCGTGTCGATGCGGTCGGCATCGAACACCGACTGCGCCGTCATCGCGCGCAGCTGTTCGCGCTGTGCGGCGTCCAGGCGGCCGTAGAAGTCCTCGTGGCGTTCCAGGAGCCGGTCGTAGCGCTTCTTCTGCCGCGCCTCGGGCGCCAGGGCCAGCCATTCCTTGCGGTAGTCGGCGTTGAGGCGTTCGTACTTTCGTTCCAATTGCCGGATCTGCGCCTCGCCCAGGCTCAGGGCGAGCGTGGTGCCGGCCTCCTTCGCCTGGGTGGCGACAGCCAGCACGCGCTCGCGCAGCCCGTCGGCCAGTTCGCAGGCCTGGGCCGGGCTCGCATCCTCCGGCGCCAGCGCCTGCGCCCGGCGCAGCAGGGCGGCGACCTTCGGCAGCTCCTCGCTGCGGTGCCAGGCCTGCAACTGCGAGAGATCCTCGCGCACGCGCAGGGTCTGCGCGCCGTCGAAGTCCACGTAGCCGTCGAGCCACCAGTAGGCCAGCTCGGGCAGGTTGTTGTAGGCCAGCTTCACCGTGCTGCAGGCCACGATCAGGCCGCCCGCCAGCAGCACGCCGATAATCCGTGCCAACTTGGCACCTTGCATTCGGGATAAACGCATGAATCAAACTCCGCGAAACGACGACCGCGCGCCGCTGGACGTGGTCGTCATGGCGGCCGGGAAGGGCACGCGCATGAAGAGCCGCTTGCCCAAAGTGTTGCATCGTTTGGGCGGCCGTGCACTGGCAGGGCATGTGATCGACACCGCGGGCCGGCTCGGCGCCCGCCGCGTGGTGGTCGTGACCGGCCACGGCGCCGACGAAGTGGAGGCCGCGCTGGCCGGCGCCGCGCCTGCAGGCGCGCTGCAGTTCGTGCGCCAGTCGCCGCAGCTGGGCACCGGCCACGCGGTGCAGCAGGCGGCGCCGCTGCTGCCGGACGACGGCACCGTGATCGTGCTGTCGGGCGACGTGCCGCTGATCGGCGAGGAAACCCTGCGCGCGCTGGTCGCCGCCGGCGCCGGCGGCCGGCTGGCGCTGCTGACCATCGCCTTCGACGACCCGACGGGCTACGGCCGTGTCGTGCGCGCGGACAGCGGCGAGGTGCAGGCCATCGTCGAGCAGAAGGACGCGAGCGAGTCGCAGCACGCCATCCGCGAGATCTACAGCGGCGTCATGGCCGTGCCGGCCGGGCCGCTCAAGGCCTGGCTGGAGCGCCTGGACAACCGCAACGCGCAGGGCGAGTACTACCTGACCGACATCGTGCGCTTCGCCGTCGCCGACGGCGTGCCGGTGGTGGCCCACCGCATCGACGACGCGTTGCAGGTGGCGGGCATCAACAGCCCCTCGCAGCTTGCGGCGCTGGAACGTGCCTTCCAGCTGCGGCAGGCCGAGGCGCTGATGACGCAGGGCGTGCGCATCGCCGACCCGGCCCGCTTCGACCTGCGCGGCACGCTGGAATGCGGCAGCGACGTGGAGATCGACGTCAACTGCGTCTTCGAGGGGCGCGTGTCGCTGGGCGAGGGTGTGCGCATCGGCGCGAACTGCGTGATCGCCAACGCGCGCATCGCCGACGGCGCGGTGCTCCAGCCCTTCACCCACATCGACGGCGAGAAGGCCGGCGTCGAGGTCGGCGCCGGGGCCGTCATCGGCCCCTTCGCCCGGCTGCGGCCGGGCGCGGTGCTTGGCGCGCAGGTGCACGTGGGCAACTTCGTCGAGATCAAGAACTCCACCCTGGCCGACGGCGCCAAGGCCAACCACCTGGCCTACCTGGGCGATGCCACCGTCGGCGCGCGCGTGAACTACGGCGCCGGCAGCATCACCGCCAACTACGACGGCGCCAACAAGCACCGCACCGTGATCGAGGACGACGTGCACATCGGCAGCAACTGCGTGCTGGTGGCGCCGGTGACCATCGGCGCCGGCGGCACGGTCGGCGGCGGCTCGACGGTCAACAAGAACACCGCGCCCGGCGCGCTGACGGTGGCGCGGGCGCGGCAGGTCAGCTTCGCCGACTGGCAGCGGCCGAAGAAGGCGCCCAAACCCTAGTCGAGAGAGATCTTCGAGCGTTCGACCACCTCGCGCCAGCGCACCAGATCCTGCCGGATCAGGGCGGTCAATCGATCCGGTCCGTCGGGCCGGATCTCGTAGCCCAGGCGGGCAAGTCGTTGTGCCAGATCGGTGTCGAGCGCCGCCTCGGTCGCCTCGCGCAGCTTCGCCAGGACCGGCGCGGGCGTGCCTGCCGGGGCCATCAGGCAATACCAGACTTCGTAGTTGACGGCCGGGCCGCCGATCTCCTGCAGGGTCGGCACGTCGGGCAGTTGCGCGCTGCGCTTCTGGCCGAGCACCGCGATGCCGCGCAGCTTGCCGGCCGCGATGTGGCTCGCGACGGATGGCGCGGTCGCGAACACCATGTCGAGCTGCCCGCCGATGGCGTCGTTGACCGAGGGCGCGGTGCCCTTGTAGGGAATGTGCAGGGTCTTCAGCGGCGAGATCGTCGACAGGTACTCGCCCACCAGATGCGGCGAGGTGCCGGCGCCGGGCGTGCCGTAGCTCAGGGGCCGCTTCTTCGACAGCGCAAGGAGCTGCTCGAAGCTGCGCGCCTCGAATTCGGGCCGCACCGCGATCACCACCTGCGTGGTGCCCACCATGCCGACCGGCGCGAAGTCCTTGAGCGGGTCGTAGCGCACGTGGCGGTTGACGCTCGGGTTGGTGGCGAGGAAGTCGTTCGCGAACAGCAGGGTGTAGCCGTCCGCCGGCGCGCGCGCCACGAAGTCGGTGCCGATGTTGCCGCCGCTGCCGGGCCGGTTGTCGATCACGACCGGCTGCTGCAGCGCCTGGCCCAGACGCTCGCCGAACGGCCGCGCGATGGTGTCGAAGCCGCCGCCGGGCGGGAAGGGGACCACCATCAGGACCGGCCGCGAGGGGTAGGCTTGGCCGAGGGCATGGGAAGAAGAAAGGCCCGCCAGCGCGGCGGCGCCCATGGCGAACAGCGTGCGGCGACGCTGCGCGTCGACAGACGGGCCGGCCGCGCCGCTGCGAGGAGGAAGAAGGGGGCGTGTCATCGTCACAGCCTCGGCAGCTCGATGGCCAGCACTTCGCCCGGCGCCTGCGCCACGATGGCACCCGGCTGCCGGCCGCTGTAGAGCGATGAGCGCGCCTCCCAGGCGCCGCCCGCATCGGCGATGCCCTGGCCCGAGAGCACGAAGACGATGGTGTTCGCCGGCACCTCCAGCCGGGCCTGCGGATCCAGCCGGAATTGCGTGAGCGCGGTTCGCGCTTCGGAAAAGGTGCCCAGATGCTTGCGCGCGATGCCTGCCGGCAGGCCCTCGTGCTCCCACGCGGCCGCCGCGGGGTTCATGAAGACGGGCTTGTCGTAGCGGCTGGGCGGATAGCGAAGCTCGCGGCCGCGCAGATGCTCCCACACGGCCTCGTAGGCGTCCTGGTTGCGCGTGCCGCCGTCGGGCTTGGCGGTCTTGTAGACGCCGCGCTCGAAGCTGCCGGTTTTCTTGAGCTCGGCGATGCCGCGCTGGAACTCGGCCTCGGAGAGATAGCCGCTGCGGCTCGCGCCGCCGAACTGCAGCACCAGGGTGAGGGACTCGCCGGCGATGCTCTGCGGGCCGTAGTAGACCCCTTCGGGAAAGTAGCCGACCATGCCCGGCGTCATCTTTCCGTCGCGCGCGAAGTCGGCGTCGCCCTCGATCTGCACCCGCACCTGGTCGAAGTTGTGGCGGTGGCGCGGCGAGTCGAAGTCGTCGAAGGTGTTGGACAGCTGCAGGAAGAAGTTGCCGGCGTTGCCGTCCTCGCCCGAAAGAAGGGGGTAGTAGCGAAACTTGCCGCCGCGCGCATGAACGCGCTCGATCATTTCCAGATCGCGTAGATTCAGGATCTTCTGCATGAGGACGTGGGGTCTGTGGTTGTCGTGAGCCCGCATGCTCGTGGCGGGGATGCCCCGCGTCCAGCGACATTTATGCACAGCTGCGTTGCCCGTTCGGCAAGACCGCGGCGATTCCGGAGACCCCCGTGCGACCCACGCGCCGCCTTCTCGACCACCTGAGCCTGTCCTCGCTGAAGCTGATCGCCGCCATCGAGCGCGAGGGCAGCCTCTCGCGCGCCGCCGCGACGCTGCACATCGTGCCCTCGGCCGCGAGCCGCCGCATCGGCCAGCTCGAATCGGCGACCGGCACCACGCTGCTCCATCGCACGGCGCGCGGCGTGGAGCTCACGCCCGCGGGCCGTTCGGTCGCGCGCTACGCCCGTTCGATGATGGGCGACGTGCAGGCGCTGGAAGACGAACTCCAGAACCTGCAGGCCGGCGTGACCGGCCACATCAAGCTCGTGGCCTCCATCTCGGCAATCGTGCAGCACCTGCCGCAGGATCTGGCGCTGTTCCTGCGGGACCATCCGAGCATCCGGGTGGAACTGGCCGAGCACACCAGCGCCGAGATCGTGGGATTGCTGCTCCAGGATCGCGCGGACGTCGGCGTGTTCGCCGCCAGCGGCGAGATCACCGGGCTCGACCTGAGGCCCTACCGGACCGAGCGGCTGGTGGTGATCCTGCCGGTCGATCACCGTCTCGCGAAGAAGAAACGCCTGCGTTTCGATCAGTTGCTGGAAGAGGAATGGGTCGAACTGCCGCCGGGCACGGCGCTGGCCGATCGCATCGCCCAGGAAGCGCTGCGCCATGGCGCCCGACTGCGCAGCCGCATCCAGGTCAAGGGTATGGACTCGGCATGCCGGATGGCGCAGTGCGGCCTGGGCATCGGCCTGCTGCCGCAAGCCAGCCTCGAGCAGCAGGCGCGCTTTCCGAACCTCGTCTCGGTGCCGCTGGACGAGCCATGGGCCACGCGGGTGAGCTACCTCGCGGTCTCGGCGCGTGCCAGGCCGAGTGCCGCGAGCGAGGCGCTCCTGCAGGCGCTGGGGGGCGCGTCCGCGCCGCCGCCGCGCGGCCGTTGATCCGCGTTCAGCGCGGGCGCATCGATGCGGGACCGGCGCCGCCCGCCAGCGGCAGCACGGGTGCGAACTTCGCCCGCTTGAGGCTGAAGAAGGCCTTCACGTTGCGCACGTTCGCGTCGCTGGTGAACAGGCGCTGCGCCAGCGCCTGGTAGGCGGGCATGTCGCGCACCGCGACGATCAGCACGAAGTCCGGCCCGGGCGACACGCGGTAGCACTGCTGCACCGCGTCGTCGGCGCTCACGCGGGCCTCGAAGGCGTCCAGTGCGCCCGCGTCCTGCCGGTCGAGCGACACCTCGACGATGGCGGTGAGCACGATGCCCAGCGCATCGGCGCTGAGCAGCGCGACCTCGCGCTCGATCAGGCCGGCCTGGCGCAGCCGCTGCACGCGGCGCAGGCAGGTGGGCGGGGACACGCCCACCTGGGCCGCCAGAGCCTGGTTGGTGGCCGATGCGTCGCGCTGCAGGGCATCCAGCAGGCGCCAATCCACATCATCGATTGATATTTGTTCCAAAAATCATCTTTCAGTGAAATAAAAAATCGATTCATGAAGATGATGAAATTTTATTCGAAAATGCTTGAAATAAGGAAAGCATCATTCATGGATCGAGGGCTAGCATCGCTGCTCCATCCAACCCGGAGACTTTCCATGTGCGGCATCGTCGGCGCAGCGTCGCATCGCGACATCGTTCCCATCCTCGTCCAGGGCCTGCAGCGGCTCGAATACCGCGGCTACGACTCCTGCGGCGTGGCGGTGCATGCCGGCGGGCTGTCGCGAGCGCGCACCACCTCGCGCGTGGCCGACCTGCTGACGCAGGTGCATGACGACAAGGTCGAGGGCCTGACCGGCATCGCCCACACGCGCTGGGCCACGCACGGCGCGCCCGTGGTGCACAACGCGCACCCGCACTTCAGCCATGGGCCGGGGGAAGACGCCGAAGCCGCGCGGCCGGCGCGCATCGGCCTGGTGCACAACGGCATCATCGAGAACCACGAGGCCCTGCGCACCGCCCTGCAGGCCAAGGGCTACGCCTTCGCCAGCCAGACCGACACCGAGGTCATCGCGCACCTGATCGACAGCCACTACGGCGGCGACCTGTTCGAGGCGGTGCAGGCCGCGGTGGGCCAGTTGCGCGGCGCCTATGCGATCGCGGTGATCTGCCGCGACGAGCCGCAGCGCGTGGTGGGGGCGCGCGCGGGCTCGCCGCTGATCCTGGGCGTGGGCGAGGGCGAGAACTTCCTGGCCAGCGACGCGATGGCGCTGGCCGGCGTGACCGACCGCATCGTCTACCTCGAGGAAGGCGACGTGGTCGACGTCCAGCCCGGGCGCTACTGGATCGCCGACCGTGCCGGCCAGCGTGTCGAGCGCAAGGTGCGCATCGTGCACGCCCACAGCGGCGCGGCCGAGCTGGGGCCGTACCGGCACTACATGCAAAAGGAGATCTTCGAGCAGCCGCGCGCCATCGCCGACACGCTGGAAGGCGTCGAGGGCATCGTGCCCGAGCTGTTCGACGGCGTGGCCGCCGACGGCACGCCGGGCGCCAGCGCGCACCGCGTCTTCCAGGCGATCGACAAGGTGCTGATCCTGGCCTGCGGTACCAGCTACTACAGCGGCTGCACCGCCAAGTACTGGCTCGAGAGCATCGCCGGGCTGTCCACGCAGGTGGAGATCGCCAGCGAGTACCGCTACCGCGATTCGGTGCCCGACCCGAAGACGCTGGTGATCACCATCAGCCAGTCGGGCGAGACCGCCGACACCTTGGCCGCGCTGCGCCACGCCCAGAGCCTCGGCATGGAACACACGCTGACCATCTGCAACGTGTCGACCAGCGCGATGGTGCGCGAATGCAAGCTGGCCTACATCACGCGCGCCGGCGTGGAGATCGGCGTGGCCTCGACCAAGGCCTTCACCACGCAGCTCGCCGGCCTGTTCCTGCTGACCCTCGCGCTGGCGCAGGCCAAGGGCCGGCTGAGCGGGGCCGAGGAGGCGCGCTACCTGAAGGAGATGCGCCACCTGCCGGTCGCGCTGCAGTCCGTGCTGGCGCTGGAGCCGCAGATCATCGACTGGGCGGAGGACTTCGCGCGCAAGGAGAACGCGCTCTTCCTGGGGCGCGGGCTGCACTACCCGATCGCGCTGGAGGGGGCGCTCAAGCTCAAGGAAGTGACCTACATCCACGCCGAGGCCTACGCCGCTGGCGAGCTCAAGCACGGCCCGCTGGCGCTGGTGACCAGCGAGATGCCGGTGGTGACCGTGGCGCCCAACGACGCGCTGCTCGAAAAGCTCAAGAGCAACCTGCAGGAAGTGCGCGCCCGCGGCGGCGTGCTGTACGTGCTGGCCGATGCCGATACGCACATCCAGCACGGCGAGGGCCTGCACGTGATCCGCATGCCCGAGCACTACGGTGCGCTCTCGCCGATCCTGCACGTGGTGCCGCTGCAGCTGCTGGCCTACCACACGGCCGGGGCGCGCGGGACCGACGTGGACAAGCCGCGCAACCTGGCCAAGAGCGTGACGGTGGAATGAGTCCCGCAGCGGCTCTCGTGACGGCCGAACGAGGTCCGTCGCGCGATCGGGTAAAGTGCGCCGCAGCTGAGCTAGGCCGGTGAAACACCAAGCTGCGGCAATCACTACGTGGTGATCTGATCAGAGCTTCCGGTTCTGATTCGAAACGGACGTCACGCGAAGTGCTGGCACCTTGGAGAGGGTGCCTTCCCGTTCCTTGCGATCCATGTTTTTTGGCATCTCCACCGACCTTCTGAGACCCATCCACAGCCTGCTCAAGACGCCCTTCGGTTTCGAGGCCGGTGCGAGTATTGCAATGAAGCTGCGGCGCCGCCTGCAGGCCAGAGATGACTTCGAGGATCTGCTGGCACTGGGCTGTCTGTTCGATGAAGCGAATCAGGCGCTCAAACCGTCCTTGGTTTCACTTCGGCCTCGGCTGGAAGGCGAGCTCTCTCTGGTCATCCCCATGGAGGCCGACTTGAGCCCCGTCTGCCGCACTGACCTCCTGGGGCAGGTGCCGCAAGTGTTTGGCATGGAGGGTGCCCGGTATCTCAGCTACGTCAGCGTGCAATGCCAGCTTGAGCGCCTTTTCGATCTCTTCGAATTGCGGCGATCGGGCAGCATGAACCCATTGGGCGTACGCGAATGCGCGGAGGTGCTCAAACTCCTGATGCTGAGCGAGGCACTGGCGCTCTCTCTGGCAGACATCGCCACGGTCAAGCGCAACGCAGGAGGATTCGCTCTTTCTGTCCGCAGTCCGATGGCCCGGGACGCACTGCGAAACACATGGTTCGCGCGAATGGCCGATCAATCCAGCCATGCCGGGACCATCGCCCTGGCAGGGCAATTGGCTCGCGAAGGTGCAGATCACCTCTGCGATGTGGAGCTCTTGACTGAGCGCATCCTCGAGCAGGATCTCTCCATCCCCTGGTACAGAATATCCGCGTCGGGGCGGGCCTTGAGAAGCGTCGAACAGATTCACGCTGCTGCGGGGGTGGTGGCGCTGCTTGCCGTGCTCGGCATGCGAGGCAAGTCGCTGAGGATGTCGGGGCCCGAGCTGATCCGACACGGCCTGAATTTCAGCATCGTTGCGGGTTTGATTCATCGGCAGGCTGAGGCATTGGTGACCGACCAGTTCATCACGCGAAGGGGCGATCTGCTGAATGTGCGAATCGAAGGCGCCTCCAAAGGACTGAGGCAGCTCTTTCGCTTGTGGGAGACTGAATTCGGCGAGCGCGACGCGCTCCGTCTCCATGTCGGCGGTCGCTTCTATGAGCAGACGCACATCCGGGAGCGTATTGAACAGGGCGACGATTACCAACAGCGGTATCGGGTTTTCGACGGCTTCGATCGGTACAAGGTCCTTGGCGGTGCTCCCAGCGAATGTGATGTCGAGTTCATCATTCAGGATCTCGAGCAAGGGCACTACTACTTCATTCAAGTGAAGCACGCCCTGCTTGGCGAGAAGGCGTTTCTCGAAGCCGTCGTCGAGGCCATTCAGAAGGACATCGGCAAGGGCCTGCATCAGCTTCGCGAAGCCAAGCGATTGCTCGACGATGGCCATCTCGGCGACACGCTGAAGGCCAGAGGCATCGCCGATGCGAAGCCTGACAACAGCAGCTTCGTCCTCCTTCACAACATCGCGCAACTCGACTTCCAATATTCGGGCGATGGCATCTCGCTTTATGACTGGGCGACGTTCCGCAACCTGCTCAAGGATGGAGAGTGCCGTTTTGGCCGCTCCGATGGACCGTCTGAATTGGTCCGCCTGCCCACGCCGTTGATCGCTTCGCATCCGGCAACTGTGATTCAGCGATTGCTCTCCGAGCATCCCGCATACAGGCAGGTCTTCATCGACCCATGGGCTTCGGACCGGGTCACGACGTCCTACGAGGTCTTGGGAGAGATGATCCACATTCGCGGATTGGGCATCTGAGCTGTGCTGGGTCCCTTTTTTGATTCTTCGTGCGAGCTCACGCGGGTCCGCAGCAACTGGCCGAGATCCAGGCCACTGACCTGACGCGCTGGAGGAAGCCCACCAAGGCGTCCGGCCACAAAGCCGAGCAGAGCTGGCCTCCGTGGCGCGGATTGCCGCAGGGCTCGCAGCGCGCGTACGCTTGCAGCCTTCGCACCCCCGAGAGCCACCGCCATGCGCTACGAACTCACCGACCTCAGGCTGTTCCTGGAAATCGCCCGCGCCAGGAACCTGTCCGTCGGCGCGTCCGCCGTGCACATCACCGCGTCGTCGGCGAGCTACCGGCTCAAGAATCTCGAGCAGGCGCTGGGCGTGCCGCTGTTCGTGCGCAATCCGCGCGGCATGGAGCTCACGCCGGCCGGCGACACCGTGCTGGCGCATGTGCGCGAGCTCTTCGAGGGCATCGAGCGCATGCACGCCGAGGTGCGGCGCTTCAACGCGGGCCTGAAGGGGCATGTGCGGCTGATGGCCAACAGCAGCGCGCTCAACGGCTTCGTCACCGCGTCGCTGGGGCGTTTTCTCGCCCTGAACCCGGACATCGACGCGGACATCGAGGAGCGCCAGAGCGAGACCATCCCGGCCGCCATCCTCGCCCGCGAGGCCGACATCGGCATCTTCGCGGGCGGCACCGGCGTGGACGGGCTGGCGGTCCATCACTACGCCATGGATCGGCTGGTGCTCGTCGTGCCGGAGGGGCACCCTCTGGCCGGCGTGCAGGAGGTCCGCATCGGCGCGGCGCTGGAATTCGACTTCGTGTGCATGAGCCGCAGCAGCAGCAACTTCCTGTTCCTGCGCGATACCGCGCAGCGCGCCGGGCGGCCGCTGCGCGCCCGGCTGCATGCCCACAGCTTCGAGGCGGTGCTCGCGCTCGTGGCCGCGGGCGCCGGCATCGCGCTGGTGCCCAGCAGCATCGTGCCGCATGGCGCCGACCGCCACGGCATCGCCGTGCTGCCGCTCGCGGAAGACTGGGCGATGCGCGCGCTGCACCTGGTGGTGCGCCAGGACGCGCGGCTGCCGCCCTTCGTCGAGGCGCTGGTGCAGTTCCTGCTGGACGACCCCAGCGTGGCGGTCACGCGCGAGCGCGCGGCCTGAGCTTTCGAAATCCACCAAACCACGCTTCGAAACATTCGACTGGATGCCGCAAGGGCGCCTTCCTAGACTGCGGGCTGCCTTGTTGCGGAGACGGTGTGAATGCTTGAACAGGCCCTTGCGGGCATCCGGGTGCTCGATCTCTCGAGGATCCTGGCCGGCCCCTGGTGTACCCAGAATCTCGCCGACCTCGGCGCGGACGTCCTGAAGATCGAACACCCGGCGCGCGGCGACGACACGCGCCAGTGGGGCCCGCCCTATCTCGGGTCCGAAGAGGAAGGCCTGTCCGCCTACTTCATCTGCTGCAACCGCGGCAAGCGATCGATGGCGATCGATTTCTCGCAGCCCGAGGGCGCCGCCGCCATCCGCGCGCTGGCGCGCGAGGCCGACGTGCTGGTGGAGAACTACAAGACCGGCGCGCTGGCGCGCCACGGCCTGGACTACGAGACGCTGCGCGCCGTCAACCCGCGTCTGGTCTATCTGTCGATCACCGGCTTCGGCCAGACCGGGCCGATGGCCGACCGGCCGGGCTACGACTACGTCTTCCAGGGCATGGGCGGCCTGATGAGCTACACCGGCCACCCGGACGGCGAGCCGGGCGCGGGCCCCCTTCGCACCGGCGTGGCCGTGGTCGACCTGTCCACCGGCATGTACGCGACTTCCGCCGTGCTGGCGGCCCTGTTCCAGCGCCAGTCGACAGGACGCGGGCAGCACCTGGACATCGCGCTGCTCGACGTGGCGGTGGCGCTGAACGCGAACCAGGCGGCCAACTACCTGGTGTCCGGCGCCAACCCGCGGCGCAGCGGCAACGCGCACCCCAATTGCGCCCCCTACGAGGTGTTCCGCTGCGCGGACGGCCACCTCATCCTGGCGATCGGCAACGACGCGCAGTTCCAGCGCTTCTGCGATGTGGCGGGCAGACCGGATCTGGTCGGCGACGACCGCTTCGCCACCAATGCGGCGCGCATCGCCCACCTGCCGGCGCTGCGGGCGATCCTCGCCGAACTGCTGGCCCGGCGCCCGCACGGCGAATGGACGGCGGCGTTCGACGCGGCCGGCGTGCCCTGGGGGCCGATCCACACCCTGGACGAAGTCTTCGACCATCCGCAAGTGAAGCACCGGCGCCTGCGCCAGACGCTGCGCGATCCGGTGCTCGGCCAAGTGCCGACCGTGCGCAATCCGATGCTGTCACCTCTCACGCCGGGCCTGTCCGACGTCGCGCCGCCGCCGCTGGGCACCCGGCCCGCGCAGCACACATGGCCTGCCCCCATCGAACAACTGGAGACCACCGACTCATGAAAAGACGAGCCCTTCTGGGCAGCGCCCTGTGCGCGAGCCTCGCGGCCGGCGTTGCGCCCGCCTTCGCGCAGACCTACCCCGACAGGCCGGTGCGCATCGTCGTGCCGTATGCGCCGGGCGGCACCACCGACCTGCTGGCCCGCATCGTCGCCACGCGGCTGGGCGCGATCCTGAAGCAGCCCTTCGTGATCGACAACCGGCCCGGCGCCGGCGGCGCGGTCGGCAGCGCCTACGCCGCCAAGCAGCCCGCCGACGGCTACACCCTGGTGATGGTGGTGGAGAGCTCGCACGCGGTCAATCCGAACGTCTACGCCAAGCGGGCCTACGACCCGGTCGAGGACTTCGCGCCGATCGGCAACATCGCGGACGTGCCGAACGTGCTGGTCGCCAACCCGGCGTTCCCGGCCTCCGACCTGGCGGGCTTCCTCGAGGAACTCAAGCGCCAGCCTGCCAGGTACGCCTTCGGCTCCTCCGGCAACGGCGGGCTCAGCCACATCAACGGCGAGCTGTTCAAGCGCGTCACCGGCACCGACTTGCTGCACGTGCCGTACAAGGGGCTCGGGCCGGCGCTCACGGACCTGGTGGCCGGGCAGATCAACGTGGTGTTCGACAACATCCCTTCGTCGGCGGCGCTGATCCAGGCCGGCCAGATCCGGCCGCTGGCCGTGGCGGCCAGGAGCCGGCTCAAGCTGCTGCCCGACGTGCCCACCTACGCGGAAGCCGGCCTGCCGGCGATGAACCATCCGTCCTGGTTCGGCCTGGGCGCACCGGCGGGCACGCCGCCCGGCGTCCTGGACCGCGTCAGCGCCGCCCTGCGCGAAACGCTGGCTGACCCCGAGGTCGTGGCCGCCATCGAGAAGCAGGGCGCCGTGCCCAGCCCCATGGCGCGCGCCGACTTCGCCCGCCTCGTGGCGACCGAGAACGTCCGGTGGGCGAAGGTCGTCGCGGACATCGCGTTCGAGAAGCTGTGAGGCCGGTCATGAGCGACGCTGCAAAGGATCTCGTGCATGCCGCCATCGACATCGACCCGCGCGGCATCGCCACGCTCGGCATCCGCGATGCCGGTTCGCTGAACATCCTGTCGACGCCCGTGCTCGCCGACCTGCTGGCCGCCTTCGGGCGCCTGCACGGCGACGCGCGGGTGAAGGTGGTGGTGCTGCGCGGCGCCGGCGACAAGGCCTTCGTCGCCGGCGCCGACATCAAGGAGATGAGCCGGCTGGACGTGGCGAGCGCGCGCGTGTTCATCGACGGCCTGCGCAAGGTCTGCGAGGCGGCGCGCCAGTGCCCGGTGCCGGTGATCGCGCGCATTCCCGGCTGGGCGCTCGGCGGCGGGCTGGAGCTGGCCGCGGCCTGCGACCTGCGCATCGCCTCCAACCGCGCCCAGTTCGGCATGCCGGAGGTGAAGGTGGGCATCCCCTCCATCATCCACGCGGCCCTGCTGCCCCGCCTGCTGGGCGGCGCGCGCGCCAGCTGGCTGCTGCTCACGGGCGACAACATCGATGCCGCGCAGGCGCTCGCCTGGGGGCTGGTGGATGCCGTGGTGCCGCTGGACCGGCTGGACGATGAAGTGATGCACCTGGCCGCGCGCCTGGCGTCCTACGGACCGGCGGCGCTGCGCCAGCAGAAGCGCCTGCTGCGCGAATGGGAAAGCAAGCCGCTGGACACCGCCATCCTCGACGGCGTGGAGGCGTTCGCGTCGGCCTTCGCGACGGGGGAGCCGCAGGCCTTCATGGCCGGCTTCGTCGCCGCGCACGCAAAGCGCTGACGACGGCGGCGCGCTGCGCGGCTAGGCTGCGCCCTTCGCCACCCGGCGCGCCTCATCGAGGATCCAGGCCGCCACGCGCCGCACATCCTCCCTCGGTGCTTCGTCGGCCTGCACCAGCCAGTAGGCATAGGGGCTCGCGACGGCGGTGAGGGAGCAGGGCGGCCGCACGAGCTGCCCGCTGTCGATCAGGGGGCGGATGAGTTCCAGCCGGCCCAGCGCGAGGCCCTGGCCGGCGAGGGCGGCGTGGATGATCTGGTCGTACTGGTTGAAGCGCAGGATGCCGCGCTGGCTGGCGCGCTTCCAGTCGCGCGCAGCCAGCCAGCTGCGCCACTGCAGCCACGGCCGCGAGTCGTCGAATTCCAGCAGCGGCAGCCGCGCCAGCGCCTCCATCGGCCGGGTGAGGTCCGCGCCGAGCGAGGGGTGTGCCACCGGCGCGATGCTTTCCCCGAACAACCGCGCCGCACCGGCGGGTGCCGCGGCGTCCCGGCAGTAGCGCACCGCCAGGTCGATGCCGTCGGCGCGCAGTTCGCTGAGCTGGTTGCTGGCCGACAGGCGCACGTCCAGTTGCGGAAACGCCTGCTGCAGCGTGCCCATCCGCGGCAGCAGCCACAGGCCGGTGACGCCGATGCTGGCCGTCACCGTGACAGGGCGCCGCTCGTCGGTCTTGCGGATCTCGCCGACCACATCCTGCAACTGCTGCACCGCGGCGTCCGCGCTGCGGAACAGGCGCTCGCCCTCGGCCGTGAAGTCGACGCCGCGATGCCGGCGCACGAAGAGCCTGACGCCGAGCTGGCTTTCGAGCGCGTGGATCTGGCGGCTCACCGCCGACTGCGTCAGGCACAGGTCGTCGGCGGCCTGCGTGATGCTCATGCGCCGGCCCACGGCGACGAAGCCCTTGAGCAGGTCCAGGGAGAACAGGCGGGCGAGCGGGACAGGCATTCGACAGGCGCATGGGGTGGCCGGCTATGCATTACAGCATTTTCAGCGCAGCCAGCCATGCGTGAAAGGAATGTCTCTGCGTCGAATTCATCGGTTGAAGGTCCTGGGCGGGCGCCTTCCAATGGAATCCCGCAATTCGCATGGCTGGACGCGCTTCATGACCCCGCAACAACCCTCTGATTCATCGCAGACCGCATCGTCCGGTTGGACGCAGGCCTGGGTGCTGGTGCTCATCGGCGGCATCGTCATGGGCCTGGCCCTGGGCGTGCGCCATGTGCAGGGCCTGTTCCTGCTGCCGATCACCATGGACCGCGGCTGGTCGCGCGAGACCTTCGCCTTCGCGATGGCGGTGCAGAACCTCACGTGGGGCCTGACGCAGCCCTTCGCCGGCATGGTGGCCGACCGCTACGGCTCGGCCAGGGTGGTCGTCGGCGGGCTGGCGCTCTACGCCCTGGGCCTGGTGCTGATGGCGCAGGCGCCCACGCCGAGCGCCTTCGTCTGGAGCGCCGGCGTGTGCGTGGGCCTGGCCCAGTCGGGCACCACCTTCGGCGTGGTCTACGGCGCGCTGAGCCGCCTGGTGGCGCCCGAACGCCGCAGCGCGGCGCTCGGGCTGGCAGGCGCCGTCGGCGGCCTCGGGCAGTTCGCGATGGTGCCTGCGGCGCAGGGCCTTCTGTCCGGCCTGGGCTGGGCGGGCGCGCTGGCGATGATGGCCGCCGGCATCGCGTTGCTGCTGCCCTTCGCCTTCGCGCTGAACGACCGCCGGCACATCGCCGCGTCGGGTGCGGCGGGCATGCCCATGTCGGCGGCGATCCGCGAGGCCTTCCGCCATCGGGGTTTCTGGCTGCTCAACCTGGGCTTCGTGGCGTGCGGCTTCCAGCTCGCCTTCATCGCCAACCACCTGCCCGCGTACCTGATCGACCGGGGCCTGCGGCCCGCCGACGGCGTGGCGGCGCTGGCCATCATCGCGCTGGCGAACATCGCGGGCAGCTACGCCTGCGGGCTGCTCGGCGGCCGGCACCGCAAGAAGTACCTGCTGGCCGGCATCTACCTGGCGCGCACCGCGGCCATGGCGCTGTTCGTGGCCGTGCCGCTCAGCGTGACGAGCCTGCACCTGTTCGCCGTGGCGATGGGCCTGCTCTGGCTGGGCGTGGTGCCGCTGACCACCGGGCTGCTGTCGCAGGTGTTCGGCGTGCGCTACATCACCACCCTGTTCGGCTTCGTGTTCTTCGGCCACCAGCTCGGCGCCTTCTTCGGCGTCTGGCTGGGCGGCTACGTGTTCGAGGCCACCCGCTCGTACGCGCCGATCTGGTTCGGCGCCATGGCGCTGGGCGTGCTGGCGGCGGTGCTGCACTGGCCGATCGACGATCGCGAGATCGTGCGGCCCGGCATGCAGGGCGCGCACTGATGCGGCGCCCGCCGAGCCTGGGGCCCTGCCTCGCTGCGGCCGCGCTGGCCGCCATCGGCGCCGTGGCGCTGCATGGCTGGCTCGGTCCGGCCAACGCCATGGCCTGGACCCTGCTGCTCTCGCTGTGCGGATGAGTCCGTTTCAGGCGGCCTCGAGTGCTTCCAGCGGCCCGAAGAACTCGTAGCGCAGCCGCTGCGCGGGCACGCCCAGCGCCAGCCCGTTCGCGTAGACCGACTGCATGAAGGGCTTCGGGCCCAGGAAGTACAGGTCCACGTCCCGGAAGGCGTGCACGCCGCCGTGCCGCGCGGCATGGATGAAGCGGATCAGGCGGCCGGTGTCTTCCACCGCCTCCAGCATGCTCATCGCGGGCGTGATGCCGACGCCGCCGGTGACCAGCACCAGCGGGCGTTTGTCGTGCGCCCGCGCCGGCATCGATCGGCATCGCTGCGCAGCCCGGGCCTGCCGTGGGCGGCACGGCCGGTTCATCCGCGGCGGCCATGATGCCGCTGCGCGAAGCCTACCCAGGCCTTCCAGCGCGACTGGCTGAGGGCCTGTGTCGCCCGCCATGGCGGCAACCTGAGCCACGCAGCGAAGGAGGCCGGGATGGATCGCAGCAACTTCCACCGGCTGCTTCGCAAGCTCGGCATTCGACAGATGCCTCCTTGAGTCCCTACACTCGGGCGCTGAAATCCCTGTCAGGGGCAGGGCGATGTTTCCAACTCCCGATCAACAAAGGAAGGACTCGACATGACCGATTGGACGCTGAACACGGCCACCTTGGGCACGCTGCTGGCGCTGTGGGGACCGAGGATCCTCGCAGCGATTCTCATCCTGCTGATCACGCATTTCCTTTCCAAGGGCGTCAAATGGGCCGTTCTTCGGCTGGCGGGCCAGGTGTCCTTCCTCTCCCGCGAATCCTCGCGCGCCGGCGAGACGCTCGGCACCGCCCTGGGCTCGCTCGCCTACTGGCTGGTGTGGCTGGTCGGGCTGCTCGTCGCGCTGCAGCCGCTGCAGCTCACGCAGGCGCTCACGCCGGTGCACACGCTGACCAACGAGGTCTTCGGCTACCTGCCGCGGCTGGTGGGTGCGGGGCTGATCTTCTTCGTCGGCCTGCTGCTGGCGCGCATCGCGCGCAACGTGGTCGAGGCCGCGCTGTCGGTGGTGAACCTCGATGGCCTGATCGCCCGCGTCGGGCACCTGGACGAGACCCCCACGGGTGACGCGCCGCCCGCGGTGCAGCGCCCGGCAGCCGCGCTGTCGCCCAGCCGGCTGATCGGCGCGGTGGTCTATGCGCTGGTCGTGATCCCGGTGGCCATCGCGGCGCTGCAGACGCTGAGCATCGACTCCATCGTGGTGCCGACGGTGGCCGTGCTGCAGACCGTGCTGGAGGCCATCCCGCGCATCGTGGCGGCGGGGCTGCTGCTGGCCATCGCCTACTTCATTGCCCGCTGGGTCAAGGACCTGGTCGAGAAGATCCTGTCCACGCTCGGCTTCGACCAGGCGCTGGGCAGCCTGGGCGACGTGTCGCCGCGCACCACGCCCTCGCGCGTCGCGGGGATGATCGCCCTGACCGCCATCATGCTGTTCTCGGCCATCGAGGCGGCTCGCTTGGTGCATTTCGACGCCGTGGCCGGCATGCTGGCCCAGGTCACCGACCTCGGCGGGCGCGTCGTGTTCGGCAGCGTGATCGTGGTGGTCGGCGTCGTCATGGGCCGCATCGTCGCGCGCCTGGTGGGCGATTCGGTGGGCGAGAGCGGGCTGCCCTCCATCCTCAAGTACGCCATCATCGCGCTGGCCGTGGCGATCGGCCTGCGCTTCATGGGCCTGGCCAACGAGATCGTCAACCTGGCTTTCGGCCTGATCCTGGGCTCCGCGGCCGTCGCGTGCGCGCTGGCCTTCGGCCTGGGCGGGCGCGAAACCGCGCACCAGCTGCTGCAGAAATGGACGGCGCGCATCGGTGTGCCGTCGAAGGCGCGTTCGCAGGACGATGGGCAGGGAGGTCAGTAAGGCTCGCTGCCCATGAACGGGAAGGCCTCAGCGCAGGGGCGCAAGGCATCTCACCAGAATCGCCACCAGGGACGGCTGGGAAGGCGCAGCGCCTGCGGTCGGGTATCGAGGCGGTCGAGCAGATGCGCTGCCGCACCGAAACGGCGCTGTTCGTCGTCCCCCAGCGACTCGTGGCCGGCTGGGGCCTCGCCTGGGGCGCGGATGCCGCCGTTCGACCCACCGGGTGGCACGGAGGGTGGGCGAGCGAGGTCGTTGGGGTCGGGCATGCTGCGAGACTACCAAAACAGCGGCCCGGGGCGCCAGAAGTCAGCCGCGCGGCAGACGCCTGGATGCACAACGCTTGCATCCGATGGGTACGAGGAGCGTCAACCAAACGGCTTCGAGCCGCGTTGGTTGCATCCACTTCCAGCAAAGCCCCATGAATCTCGATCAAGCTGGCGCGCCGCACCAGGAACTGCTTGCCCCCGAAGAGTGGACGCTGGAAGTCACGCGTGATGACAACCAGTACATCATTGCCGTGAAGAGGCTGAATCAGCCCATGTGCAGGCTGTCGATGGCCTTGATGGCCACCGACGAAGGCGCAATCCGCACCGCACTGGCCGAACGCGCCAGGCGATGGATCAGGGAGTACCTTGCGAGGCCGACGCTGCCGAAAGAGACGTCCTGCTGACAGGACTATGGCCGCGCCCCGGACCCATGGGCCATGGCCACCGCCAGCGCACCCACGACAAACAGCCATGCCCCGATCGGCGCCCACGTGCGCAGCCGTTTTCTCGCCGCCTCGTTGAGTCGATTGCCCAGTGCCACGCGCTGCACCTACTGATTCCGGGTGGCAGGTGTGGCGGGGGCGGCTTCCTCGGTGGCCGGCGCGCGGTCGGTGGCCGGCGGCGCGCCCTTCAACCAGAAGGCGTTGACCGTCAGAACGCCCAGCACCAGGATGACAACGATCGCGGCCACCCATCGGAAGGCTCGCTTGTTGTCCCGGTCGTTGGCTCTTTCCTGTGCGCGTGCCAGTCGATTCATCATGGAATGCTCCTTGCTCGATGGATCAACGCTAGTCCTGGGCCGACAGGCAATATGTCGGACTAATCCGCGCCATCGTGTCGCATGGCGACGCTGACGATGCCCCAGACGATCTCCTTCATCCGGCGGATGCGATGAAGCGCTGCGGCCTCTGCCGGAAACACGGCTGCTCGCGCATGGGGGCGTGCCCGCCAGGGACTCTTGAGGCCGTGAGGTGCTGGCTCCCTCTCTTCGGAGAAGGCCCACCCCTCTTGCCGCCTCAGAGCGGTGAGGCGGTCATGCTGCGCGCGAAGCGCGGGCAGGTTACCGGGCGGGATGGTCGCGCCGGTAGAGCGCCCATTCCTCGATCTGCGTGCCGTCGGGGAGATGGCACATGCCGTACTGCCCCTTGTCACCCGTCTGGATCGTCGTTTTTCCGCCGAGACTTTGGCAGTAGACGGATGCAGGGTTGGCCATGCCGACCGGACTTGGTTCGGGCTGGGCGCAGGCTGCGAGAGCGACGGCCACCAAAGCGGCAGGGACTTGTTTGACCATCGCAGAAGTATAGGGAGGGGTGGCGAGACGGGACTCTGCGGCAGTTCACGATGCGCTGATGCGCTAGCAAGCCTGGCTTGCGGTGTGCAGTCTCACCGGTTGCAGACTTGGATACCCGTCCAGCATGGACTGCGATGGGCTGGTCGGCAAGATGCTGCTCAACGATTCTTTCGGAACCAAAGGTGATGCAGGCGTTGCGCTTCCTTGCGGGCGCGGATAGAGATAGGACCACAAGTCCAAGATCATCGTAGGGTTGTCGCAGCAACCATCATGCAGGATCAGGAAGACGTGTCCTGCCCCAATGGTCTTGCCTATCAGCCCTCTGTCGATGTTTCCTCCGAACTTGCCGGTCTGCGTCAGCAGGCCGTACAGAAGTGCCGTCATGCCGACGCAATCGAGTCCTCCGTTTCCAGGCCCCCAGGACTTGTAGTTGTTCACCAGATTTTGCCCAAGCCCGTGGAAGAAGGCTTCGCCTGTGCCATCCTTCCTGAGCGCGAACTTTGCGGCTGAGCCGGCATCGCTGGTTGTGCTTCCGGTTGCCGGATTGCAGACATGAACGATGGGCTTCTTGTCGAGCTTGAATTGAACAAGGGTCGTGGCCACCAGATTCATGTCGGCTGAGTAGCTCATCTACACACTCCTTCTTGATAGCCTGCCATCGTCCTTGATCAGGCGCATGATGCATATAGGTCGGTCGGCATAGCATTCAGCCATGCATCAGAACAGGAAGGAGGGCGAAGTGCAGACAAGAAAAAGCCCGCCGAAGCGGGGCAGGTGAGCGCCCTGCAGGGAACCGGAAAAGAAAAAGCCCGCTATCGAATCGATAGCAGGCTTTCCTTGTGTCTGGTGGCGCTTCACGGACTCGAACCGCGGACCTGTGGATTATGATTCCATCGCTCTAACCGACTGAGCTAAAGCGCCGTTCCCGGCGCTTTTTGCTTGCGCCGAGCCCGGCATTATAGCCAATCGGAACGGGCCGAACCCCGCCGGGCCGCTTCGCGCGTAGAAGCCGAGGTGACAATCCGCCGATGCCCGCGCCTGCCGACGCCGACGACCACCATGCGATGCCCGACGACCAACTGATGCTCGCCTACGCCCAGGGCGACACGGCCGCGTTCGACACGCTCTATGCGCGGCACGAAGGCGCGCTGTTCCGCTTCGTGCGGCGGTTGCTCGGCGCGCGGCTGGCGGCGCAGGCCGACGAGGTGTTCCAGGACACCTGGCTGCGCATCGTCAGTGCGCGCGAGAGCTTCTCTCCCCAGGGCGCGAGCTGGCGCACCTGGGCCTTCACCATCGCCCACAACCTCGCGATGGACCGTCTGCGCGTGAGCGGGCGGGAGGTGCCGCTGGGCGCGCATGCCGGCGACGACGATGGCGAGGCCGTGCCGACATTGGAACGCGGCGTGCGCGGCGCGGTGGATGCGGCCGCGCATCCGTCGGCCGAGGAACTGGCCTTCTGGCGTGCGGCCGGCCGGCGCCTGCTGGGCTGCCTGGACGAACTGCCGGCCGAGCAGCGCGCGGCCTTCCTGCTGCACCACGAGGACGGCCTCACGGTCGAGGCCATGGCGCAGAGCCTGGGCATCGGCTTCGAAACCGTGCGCAGCCGGCTGCGCTATGGCCTTCAGAAGCTGCGCGCCTGCATGGCGCGCTACCTGGCGGTGCTGGAGGGGGGCCGATGAGCACCGACGACCTGCACGACCCGGCCCTGCGCCGCGCCCTGGACCATGCGCCGGACCAGGCGGCGGCGCCCGATCCGCGCACGCGCGCGGCGATCGTGAAGGCCGCGTACGACGCCGTCGCGCGCCCGCGCCCGGCGGCCGGCGCGGGCGCCGCGCCCTGGTGGCATCGCCTGTGGGGCGGCGGGCCCGGCGCGCGCCTGCCCTGGAATGCAGCCTTCGCCACGGTGCTGGTGGCGGTGCTGGTCACCGTGCTGTGGCATCGTGAACCGGTGCCGGATGCGACGCTGGACCGCGAGGCGCCGGCGGTTGCGCCGGAACGCGCGCAGGCGCCGCCCGAGCCGGCCCCTGCGCCCCAGGCCGCGCCGGCAGCGCCGGAGGCGCAGACCGCGCGCGAGGCGCCGCCGCCCGAGGCGCGCCGCAGGGAAGCCCCACCGCCGCGCAAGGCGCAGCCGCCGGCCGTGCCTGCGCCAGCCGCCCCGGATGCCGCCGGCGCAGCCGCGTCTTCTGTGCCGCCGCCCGCGCCCGCACAGGAGCCGGCGGCGACAGCCGATCTCGCACCGCCGCAGCCGCCATCGCCCGCACCTTCCGCGCGTCTCGAAGCCGCGCCGCCTGCGGCGCTGGCGCGGCCCGATGCCGCCGCCGCGCCGCGCGCCGCCACGGCAGCAAGGCCACCGGCACCGGATTTTTCCGCCCTGGCACGCTGGACGGACCTGGAAGCGGCCCGCGACGGGCCGGGCGTGCGCCGTGCACGCGACGAGGTCGAGGGCATGCCCGCGCTGCTCGAGGCCGTGGTGCGCTCGGCCACCGCCCGCGATGCCGCCCTGGCCGCGCCGGTGGACCTGCGCGTGACGCTGCAGCGCGACGGCGCGCCGCTGGCGGTGCTGGAGATCGCCGGCGACCAGGTGCGCTGGCGGCCCCGGCCCGGCGCCGCCCCGTGGACGGGCACGCCGCCCGCCGCGGCCCTGGCGGCGCTGCGCAGGCAGCTGCAGTAGCGTGCCGGCCGGCTGCCGGTCAGGCGTTCTTGAACGCGGGCTGGCGCTTGTTCAGGAAGGCGTCCATGCCTTCCTTCTGGTCCTGCGTGGCGAACAGCGCGTGGAACAGGCGGCGCTCGAACATCACGCCGTCCGACAGGCCGCCCTCGAACGCGCGGTTGACCGACTCCTTGGCCGCCATCACCGCGATCTGCGAGTAGTCGGCGATCACCAGCGCGGCGCCCAGCGACTCGTCCATGAGCTTGTCGTAGGGCACGATGCGGCTGACCAGGCCGGCGCGCTCGGCCTCGGCGGCGTCCATCATGCGGCCCGTGAGCGCCATGTCCATCGCCTTGCTCTTGCCCACCGCGCGCGGCAGGCGCTGCGTGCCGCCGGCGCCGGGAATCACGCCGAGCTTGATCTCGGGCTGGCCGAACTTGGCGTTGTCGGCCGCGATGATGAAGTCGCACATCATCGCCAGCTCGCAGCCGCCGCCCAGCGCGAAGCCGCTCACCGCCGCGATCACCGGCTTGCGGATCGAGCGGATGGTTTCCCAGTTGCGCGTGATGTAGTCGCCCTTGTAGGTGTCGATGAAGCTGTACCTGGCCATCGCCGCGATGTCGGCGCCGGCGGCGAAGGCGCGCTCGCTGCCGGTCAGGACGATGCAGCCGATCGCGTCGTCGGCGTCGAAGGCCTTCAGCGCCGCGCCCAGTTCGGTCATCAGCGCGTCGTTGAGCGCATTCAGCGCCTTCGGGCGGTTCAGGGTGACGATGCCGACCTTGCCGGCCTCGGTGCGCACGTCGATGTTCTCGTAGCTCATGGCGTCTCCGGGGAAGATGAAAAAAATCCGGCCCACTATACCGAGTGCCCGGCCCGCGAGTACCCCGGCCGCCAATGGGCTCTTGGCTTTTCATTTGAGAATTATTCTCATCTAGAATGGCCGCGATCATGGAGCCGCCAATGGAAGAACACGCCGTGCTGTTGCGGGCCTATGCCCGGGTGCAGGCGCGCTGCTCGCGCCTGCTGGCCGAGCAGGCCGCGCGGATCGAGCGCCTCGAGGCGCAGATCGTGCGCCTGCGCGGCGCGCTGGTGCTGCGCGATTCGGCCGTGGCGATGGTGCGCGACGAGCTCGCCGCACGCGCACAGCGCGGCGCCGCGCTGCCCCGGCGGCTGCAGGGGCTGCTGGCGATCGGCCGGCGCCCTGCTGCCGCGGCGGCGGCGCCTGCCGACCTGCGCGAGAAGGCGGTGCTGTGCGTCGGGCGCGAGGAAGAGGCCTCGGCGCTGGCGCAGCGCCTGGTGGAGATCGCCGGCGGCCGGTACCTGCACCACGACGGCGGCGACGATGCCGACGCGGCGGCGCTCGAAGCCAGCCTGCGCGCGGCCGACCTGGTGATCTGCCAGACCGGCTGCGTGAGCCACGGCGCCTACTGGCGCGTGCAGGACCATTGCCGGCGCACCGGCAAGCAGTGCGTGCTGGTGGGCCAGCCGCAGCCGATCCTGTTCGTGCGCCGCGCGGACGCCTGCGACACCCCGGCGCCGTAGCTCAGGCGCCGCCCAGCCAGCGCTGCAGGCGCGCCGCGTCCTCGGCCGCCAGGCGGCAGCCGACGACGTCCTGCGGCAGCGCGAGCTGCAGCCGCAGCAGCCGGCGATCGCGCGCCACCAGGGCGGTGACCGTCTTCGCCTCGGGCGGCAGGTACAGCGCGAGGTCGTCCAGCTTGGCCAGGCGCCAGCCCTGCGCCGCGCGGCCGCGCGGGGCGGGCAGCTCGATGCCGATCCATTCGTCGTTGGCCGAGAAGCCGGCCTTCTCGGCCGCCCCGCCGCGCAGCACCACCTTGACCTGCACGCTGCCGCCGCTCTCCGCCACCCGCAGGCCGAGCTGCTGCGCGCGCTGCGGCGTGTCGTCCAGCACCGCCACGCCATGGGCGCGCAGCAGCTCGGCCAGCGGCAGCTCGGCGGTGGAATGCACCCAGCGCGCGAACTCCTCGTCGAAGGGGCGCCCGCCCACCGCCGCGAAGGCGGCGGCGATGTCGGCCTGCGACACCGGCGCCCCGCCGCCGGCCTGCCACAGCCGGCGCATCACGTCGTCGAGCGTGCCACGGCCCTCGGCGCGCAGCGCGAGGTCGAAGCACAGCGCCACCAGCGCGCCCTTGGTGTAGTAGCTCACCGTGCCGTTGGCCGTCTGCTCGTCCTGACGGTAGTACTTGATCCAGGCGTCGAAGCTGGCCTGCGCCACCGACTGCACCAGGCGGCCCGGCGTCTGCAGCACCTGGTTCACCGTCTTGTTCAGCAGGCGCAGGTAGGTGGCGTCGTCGATCAGGCCGGCGCGGCGCAGCAGCAGGTCGTCGTAGTAGCTGGTGAAGCCCTCGAAGAACCACAGCAGCCCGGTGTAGTTCTCGCGCTCGTAGTCGTACTGCGCGAACTCGGCCGGCCGCAGCCGCTTGACGTTCCAGGTGTGGAAGTACTCGTGGCTGATCAGCCCCAGCAGCGTGGTGTAGCCCTCGGGCTGCTTGCGCGCGCCGCGCTGCGGCAGGTCGCGCCGCGTGCAGATGAGCGCCGTGCTGTGGCGATGCTCCAGGCCGCCGTAGCCGTCGTCCACCGCGTTGAGCATGAAGACGTAGCGGTCGTGCGGCGGACGCGCCTTCTTCGCGCCCTTGCCGCCGGCCTTGGCGCCGTGCCAGAAGCGCATCTGCGTCTCGCAGACGGCGCGCGTGTCGGCCACCAGGCGCTCGCCGTCGAAGGCGGCGGTGGCGCCGGCCACCACGAAGCGGTGCGGCACGCCCAGCACGTCGAACTCGGCGCTCCAGAAGGCGCCCATCTCGACCGGGCTGTCGGCCAGCTCGTCGTAGTCGGCCGCCAGGTAGCTGCCGAAGCCGCGCCGGTCGATGCGCGCGGGCCGCAGCGCGGTGGCGCAGTGCCAGTCGGCGCGTGGCGGCACCGGCAGCTCCAGCGCGTGCGGGGCCTGCGTCAGGCCGTCCACGCGCAGGCACAGGCTGGTGCCGTTGAAGAAGCCCCGATCGGCGTCCAGCCAAGCGGTGCGCACCGAGTTGTCGTAGGCGCAGACTTCGTAGCGCAGCACCAGCGGGCGGCCGGGCGCGCAGTCGATCTGCCAGCGGTTCTTTTCGAGCTGCACGACGGGCACGGCGCGCCGGCCCTGCGTGGCGCGCAGGCGCTGCAGGTTCTTCGCGAACTCGCGCACCAGGTAGCTGCCCGGGATCCACACCGGCAGCGACACGCGCTGGCCCGCGGCCGGCGCGGCGATGGTCAGCGTGACGGCGAACAGGTGCGCGTGCGGGTCCGCGCATTCCACGCGGAAGTGGACCGGCGCCTTCGCCATCACTTGGTGGCGGCGGCGAGCTGCTTCTCGACCTCGGCGGCCGGCACCGCGCCGGGCACGCGCGTGCCGTCGGCGAAGATCAGCGTCGGCGTGCCGGTGATGTTGTGCTTGCGGCCGAAGGCGGTGTTGCGCTGCAGGGCGGCGTCGTCGCAGCTGGCGCCGGCGGCAGTCGGCTTCACGCCGTCGAGCATCCAGGCGTTCCAGGCCTGGGTCTTGTCCTTGCTGCACCAGATGTCGCGCGACTTGGCGACCGAGTCGGCGCCCAGCACCGGGTAGAGGAACAGGTGCACCGTCACGTTGTCGATGCTGCGCATGTCCTTCTCGAAGCGCTTGCAGTAGCCGCAGTTGGGGTCCTCGAACACCGCGAGCTGGCGCTTGCCGTTGCCGCGCACGATCTTGAAGGCATCCTTGAAGGGCAGCTTGTCGAAGTCCACCGCGCTGAGCTTCTCGATGCGCTCCTCGGTCAGGTTGCGGCGCGCCTTGACGTCGATCAGGTTGCCCTGGATCAGGTAGTTGCCCTGCTCGTCGGTGTAGAAGATGTCGGCGGCGTTGATGCGCACTTCGTAGATGCCGGGGATCGGCGTCTTGCTGACTTCCTCGATCTTGCCGAGCTGCGGGATGCGCTCGGCCAGGTTCTTGCGGATCTCGGCTTCGCCGGCATTGGCGGCCAGCGTGGTGCCGAGCAGGACGGCCAGGAGGAGGGTGGACAGGCGCTTCATCGGTCGTTCGTTTCCATTCATGCCTTCAGGCCCATGGCCTGGCGGGCGACCCAGTTCTTGATCAGGCGCGTGTGGTCGAAGCCGCGCATGCCCCAGTTGCGCAGCCGCGGCAGCGGATCGGCGCTGTGCGCGAAGAGCTGCTGCAGCCCGTCGGTGGCGAAGCCCATCGACAGCACGTCGGTGCGGCGCGCGCGCTCGTAGCGGCGCAGCAGGCGCGCATCGCCCGGGCTGCGCCAGTAGTCGCGCGCCTTGATCACGCCGGCCAGCGCCGCGGCGTCGGCCAGCCCGAGGTTCAGGCCCTGGCCGGCCAGCGGATGCACCGTGTGGGCGGCGTCGCCGGCCAGCGCCCAGGCGTCGCCGTTGTCGAAGCGGCCCACCCAGCGGTCGGCGGTGGCGCGCGCCAGCGGCCAGGCGGCGCGCTCGCTGGTCAAGGTGAAGGCGCCCAGCGCATCGTGGCTGGCCTCGCGCAGGGCGGCGGTGAAGGCGTCGGCGTCCTGCGCCAGCAGCTCGGGCGCGCGGAACTGGTCGAGCGACCACACCAGCGCCAGCGCATGGCTGCCGGGCTCGCCCATCGGCAGCAGGGCCAGCACCTCGCCCTTGTCGTTGAACCACTGGCGCGCGGTCTCGTCGTGCGCGCGCTCGGCCTGAAGCCGCGCGGCGATCGCCTGCTGCGGATAGCGGGTGATCTCGTAGGACACGCCCAGCGCCTCGCGGGTGGCGCTGGCCTTGCCTTCGCAGACCACCGTGAGCGGCGCGCGCACCGGCTCGGCCACCACCTCGATCTGCGGCTGAAAGCGCACCGCGTCGGCCAGCCGCTGTTCCAGCGCGGGCACGTCGACGATCCAGGCCAGTGCATCGACCTTCTGCTGCACCGCGTTGAAGCGCACGCTGCCGTCCTCGTCGCCGTGCACCTGCATCTCGCGCACCGGCGTGGCATGGGCCGCGTCGGGCCAGGCGCGCAGCGATTCGAGCAACGTCCTGGAGGCCGCGTTGAGCGCGTAGGCGCGCACGTCGGGCCGCTCGGCGCCGCTGTCGGGCGCCACCAGCGCCACGCGCACCCGCTCGCGCGCCAGCAGCAGGGCCAGGGTGCGGCCGACGATGCCGGCGCCGCGGATGCATACCTCGGGGGGAAGGGCCATCGGGGCATTGTAGGAGTTGGGCCGCGCGGGGCGCGTCCTGCGGGACAATCCAGCTTCCTCCTTCAAGAGCCTTCCCATGACCGCCTCCGACTTCGATCTGCAAGCCACCGTCTCGCGCCTGTTCGTCTACCCCGTCAAGTCCTGCGCCGGCGTCGAGCTTCCCGAAGTGCTGCTGACCGAAACCGGCCTGGAGTTCGACCGCGCCTGGATGGTGGTCGACGAGAAAGGCGAATTCGTGAGCCAGCGCCACCTGCCGCGCATGGCGCTGATCCGCCCGCAGCTCAAGCATTCGGAGATGGTGCTGCGCGCGCCCGGCATGCTGGCGCTGCACGTGGCCTTCGACCGCGTGGAGGCGCCGGTGCGCGTGCGGGTGTGGAGCGACGAGGTGGCCGCCTACGACATGGGCGACGTCGCCGCGCAGTGGTTCAGCGACTTCCTGTCCGAGCCGGGCCGGCCGCAGCGCCTGCGCCTGGCGCGCTTCGATCCCGAGCACAAGCGCCTGTCCAGCCCGAAGTGGACCGGCGGCGTGGAGGCGCTGACCCAGTTCGCCGACGGCTTCGCGCTGCTGGTCGCCAGCCAGGGCTCGCTGGACGAGCTCAACGCCCGGCTGGCGGCGGCGGGCCATGCGGCGGTCGGCATCGAGCGCTTCCGGCCGAACATCGTGCTGGCCGGCGTCGAGGCGCACGACGAGGACCGCGTCGAGATGCTGCACCTGGCCACCGGCGAGGGCGAGGCGCAGCTGCAGCCGGTCAAGCCCTGCGCGCGCTGCCCGGTCCCCGACATCGACCCGGCCACCGCCGTGAGCAGCCCCGAGGTAGGCGACATGCTGCGCACCTACCGGCAGGATCCGCGCGTGGACGGCGCCATCACCTTCGGCATGAACTGCATCGTGCGCGAGGGCGTGGAGCACCTGCTCAAGGTCGGCCAGCCGGTGGGCGCCAACTACCGCTTCGACTGAGCGCGCCCGTTCCGGCTAGGACACCGCGCCGTACACCAGGTTCTTGTACAGCATGCGCGTGTGGATCCGGTTCGACGGGCACTGCGCCATCAGCACACCGATCAGCTGTTCATGGGGGTCGATCCAGAAGCTGGTGCCCCAGGCGCCCGCCCACATCACATCGCCGGCGCTGCCGGGCGTCCAGCCGACGCCGTCATAGAGACGCACGCCCCAGCCCAGGCCAAAGCCGTAGCCCGGCCCGGTGGTGGCGTTCGGCACGCCGGCCTTGCCGACCAGGTGGTCGGACAGCATGAACTCCACGGTCTTGCGCGACAGGTAGCGCGTGTGCCCATCGGTGCCGCCGTTGAGCACCATCTGACAGAACTTCAGATAGTCGGTGGCCGTACCCACCAGGCCGGCGCCGCCCTTGAGGTAGGTGCGCGGTGCGGGGTCCGTGTCGTGCCGGTAGGCGCGCAGCATCGCGGCTTTCTGCGGGTCGCTGTCCAGCGTTTCGGCCAGGCGCTCGCGCTTGGCCGGCGGCACCCACCAGGCGGTGTCCACCATGCCGAGCGGGCCGAGCAGCGTCTCCTGGAAAAGCGCGTCCAGCCGCTTGCCGGTCACGCGCTCGAGCAGCAGTCCCAGCACGTCGGTCGCGATCGAATAGAACCAGGTCGTGCCGGGCTGGTACAGCAGCGGAATGGTGCCGAGGCGCTTGAGCATTTCATCGCCCGCGATGTCGGTCTCCAGCGATTCGATGTTCAAGTCCGCGTACATCTTGCCGATGCGCGGCGAGGGGCTGGCCGGGCCGTAGACGAAGCCGGCCGTGTGCATCAGAAGGTCCTGCACCGTGATGGGGCGCGCCAGGGCCACGTCGCCCTGCGGCGTCTCGACCTTGAGGTTCGCCAGCTCCGGCAGCCAGTTCGTGACGGGATCGTTGATCTTCAGGCTGCCCTGTTCGGCCAGCATCATCGTGGCGACCGAGGTGATGGGCTTGGTCATGGAGGCCAGGCGGAAGATCGCGTCGCGCGCCATCGGCTTGGTCTTCGCGGCGTCCAGGTAGCCCACGGCCTCATGGTGCACCACCTCGCCATGGTGCGCGACGAGCGACACGGCGCCCGGGAAGATTCCGCGTTCGACCTGGCCCTGCAGCGCCGGCGCGATGCGGGCCAGTCGGTCGGATGCGGCCACGCTGCGCAGATGGTGATGCCGCGGTACGCCGCCGCAACCGGAGAGCAGGGTGCCGCCCAGGATCGAAAGGGCCAGATTGCGCCGGGAAATCGTCATCGATGTCTCCTTGTTCGTTGAAATGCGAACGGATTCTGAAGAGAGAAGCGTGGCCTGTCGGCATGGGATAACCCGTGTGGTGTAAGGTTCTCAAGGGCCACCGAGCGCTTGCCAGGCGCATGCGATGGTTGTCATTTCTCGCACGCTGGACGCTGCCCATCATCTCCGTCAACGCCGTCCGGGTTCGCTCCAGCGGCGCCCGGACCTCCTCGCTTCCGGGTGTTCGTGCGCATGCAAAAGCCGCTGGGCACCCAGTCCCTGCGCAGCGAGCCGTCCTCGAGGGGCTGCGGCGCAGCTGTGCGCCACCGATCAATACAATCGGCATCAGTTTTCCCCAGGCAGTGCATAGGGGGTTGATTTAAAAGGAATTTCCATGAGTCTCAAGTGCGGCATCGTCGGCCTGCCCAACGTCGGCAAGTCCACCCTCTTCAACGCGCTGACCAAGGCCGGCATCGCGGCCGAGAACTACCCCTTCTGCACCATCGAGCCCAACGTGGGCGTGGTCGAAGTGCCCGACCCGCGCCTTGACCAGCTCAGCGAGATCGTGAAACCCGAGCGCGTCGTGCCGGCCATCGTCGAGTTCGTGGACATCGCGGGCCTGGTGGCCGGCGCCAGCAACGGCGAGGGCCTGGGCAACCAGTTCCTGGCCCACATCCGCGAGACCGACGCCATCGTGAACGTGGTGCGCTGCTTCGAGGACGACAACGTCATCCACGTGGCCGGCAAGGTCGACCCCATCGCCGACATCGAGGTCATCCAGACCGAGCTGTGCCTGGCCGACCTGGGCACCGTCGAGAAGGCGCTGACCCGCTACACCAAGGCCGCCAAGAGCGGCAACGACAAGGAAGCGGCGGCCATGCTCAAGCTGCTGGGCCCGGTGCAGGCCGCGCTCGACGAAGGCAGGCCGGCGCGCACGCTGGCCCTGTCGAAGGACGAGCAGCAACTGCTCAAGCCCCTGTGCCTGATCACCGCCAAGCCCGCGATGTTCGTCGGCAACGTGAGCGAGGACGGCTTCGAGAACAACCCGCTGCTCGATCGCCTGAAGGACTTCGCCGCCGGCCACGGCGCGCCGGTGGTCGCCATCTGCGCCAAGATGGAAGCCGACATGGCCGACATGAGCGACGAGGACAAGAAGATGTTCCTCGAAGAGATCGGCCAGGACGAGCCCGGCCTGAACCGCCTGATCCGCGCCGCCTTCAAGCTGCTGGGCCTGCAGACCTACTTCACCGCCGGCGTGAAGGAAGTGCGCGCCTGGACCATCCACGTCGGCGACACCGCCCCGCAGGCCGCCGGCGTGATCCACGGCGACTTCGAGCGCGGCTTCATCCGCGCGCAGACCATCGCCTTCGACGACTTCATCGGCTACAAGGGCGAGCAGGGCGCGAAGGACGCGGGCAAGATGCGCAGCGAGGGCAAGGAGTACGTGGTCAGGGATGGGGATGTGATGAACTTCCTGTTCAACGTCTGACCATCCCCCCCCAGGAACGCACCCGGTCAGCCGATACGGCCGTGGAACTGCGAACCCTGCGCTACTTCATCGCCGTGCTGGAGGCCGGCAGCCTCTCGCGCGCCGCGGCATCGCTGTACGTGGCGCAGCCGGCGCTGACGGCGCAGGTCAAGAAGCTGGAGAGCGAACTCGGCACGCAGTTGTTCGAGCGCTCGCACGCGGGCGTGACGCCCACGCCGGCCGGCCTGCAGCTCTACCAGGACGCGCGGCGGCTGCTGTCGGACGCGGCGGCGATGCGCGAGCGGGCGCAGCGGCTGCCGCAGGGGCCGGAGGGCTCGGTGACGGTGGCGGTGCCCTTCCTGCTGGCCTCGCTGCTGCTCGGGCCGGTGCTGGCGCGGCTGAAGCAGTCGCATCCGCGGGTTCGGGTGTTCGTGCTGGACGACCTGAGCCTGATGGTGCGCAAGGCGATGGTGGACCGGCGGGCGGATGTCGGCATCCTGGTCGACACGATGCAGGTCGAGGGGCTGCACTGCGAGCCGCTGGTGCGCGAGCCGGTCTTCGTCTGCGGCTTCGACGGTGACGGCGAGGTGGCGCGCATGCTGCGGCGCCCGCGCAAGACCGGCGCGCATCCGCAACTGGCCTTCGCGAAGGCGGCCGCCCTGCCGCTGGTGCTGCAGTCGCGGCGCTTCAGCATCCGGCAGAGCGTGGAGAGCACGGCGGCCGCGCTCGGCGCCGAGCTGAACATCGTGCACGAGCACGATTCGGCGCGCGTGATCCGCTCGCTGTACCTGGCCGGCGCGGGCTTCACCTTCACGCCGGCCTGCGCGATGACCGAGGAGCGCGCCGTCGGTCCTGGCTGGATGATCGCGCGCGTGGTCGAGCCCGAACTGCTGCGCAGCTACTGCCTGGCCACGCCCGCCGGCCGCGCGCCGGATGCGGCGACGCAGGTGGTGATCGAGGCCCTGAACGAGGAGATCGACCGGCTGATCGAGACCGGCCGCTGGGAGGCCCAGCGCCTGCGCGGCAGCGGGTAGGGCATCACGCTTTCTGATGGCCGGGCGATCAGCAAACGGTATTTCCTGCAGCCCGATCCTTTTTGCGACAGTCTCCCCATGCCATGCGAGCCATGGCGCACACAGGAGACCTTTCGTGAATCCACCCTCCATCGAGGTCGCCAACGTCGGCGAACTCGTCTCGCGCGCGGCACAGGCCCATGCCCGGCAGATCGCCGTCAGGAGCCCGGCGCGCAGCATCAGCTACCAGGAACTCGACCGCCGCGCCAACCGGCTGGCCCATGCGCTGCTGGCGCAGGGCCTGCAGCGCGGCGACCGCGTGGGCGTGTGCCTGCCCAACTGCATCGAGATCGTCGAGCTGGAGCTGGCCTGCTACAAGGCGGCGCTGGTCAAGGCGCCGATCAACGCGCGGCTGTCGCCGGTGGAGGTGGCCGGGGTCGTCGCCAACAGCGAGTCGGCACTGATCGTCACCACCGCGGCGCGCGCCGAGGCCTTCCGCCCGCACCTGCGCGGCGAGGCGCCGCGCCTGCTGCTGCTCGACGCGCCGGAGAACGACCCGGCCTCCTACGAAGGCGCGCTGGCCCGCGCCTGCGACCGCTTCACGGCGGCGCGCGTGCGTGCCGACGAGGTCGCGGTGCTGCACTACACCTCGGGCTCCAGCGGCGTGCTCAAGGCGGCGATGCAGACCTTCGGCAACCGGCTCGCGCAGTTGCGCAAGTTCCTGATGCGGCCCGACGGCCAGCGGCCCGGCGACCTGCTGGGGCTGGTGGGCCCGATCACGCACGCCTCGGGCATGCAGATCGTGCCGGCGCTGTGCAGCGGCGCCACCATTCGGCTGTTCAGCGGCTTCGAGCCGGCGCGCTTCATCGCCGACATGAAGGCCGACCGCGTGACCCACACCTTCATGGTGCCGACCATGATCAACATGCTGCTGGCCGAGCTGGAAGGGCAGTACCGCCCGCTGCCCGACCTGCAGCGCCTGGGCTACGGCGCCGCGCCGATGGCGCCGGCGCGCATCCTGCGCGCGATGGACGTGTTCGGTCCCGTGCTCTCGCAGGGCTACGGCGCCGGCGAGACCACCTCGGGCGTGTGCGGGCTGACCGTGGAAGACCACCTGTTCGCCCGCGCCGCGATGCCCGAGCGGCTGGCCTCCTGCGGCCGGCCTTTCCTGGAGTCGCGGGTGGAGATCGTGGACGACGAAGGCCGGCCGGTGCCCACCGGCGAGATCGGCGAGATCGTGGTCGGCGGCGACGACGTGTTCGCCGGCTACTGGCGCGCGCCCGAACTCACGGCCGAGGTGCTGAAGGACGGCCGCTACCACACCGGCGACCTGGCCCGCATGGACGAGGACGGCTTCGTCTACATCGTCGACCGCAAGAAGGACATGGTGATCAGCGGCGGCTTCAACGTCTATCCCTCGGAGGTGGAGGCGGTGCTCTACCAGCACGAGGCGATCGCGGACGCCTGCGTGTTCGCCGTGCCCGACGACAAGTGGGGCGAGGCGGTGGCGGCGCACATCGTGCGCAAGCCCGGCGCGGTGCTGGACGCGCAGGCGCTGGACGCGTTCTGCGCCGCGCGCCTGGGCGGCTTCAAGCGGCCGCGCCGCATCGAGTTCGTGGACGCGCTGCCGAAGAACGCCAACGGCAAGGTGGCGCGCAAGGCGATCCAGGCGCCGTACTGGGCCGGCCACAGCCGGCGGGTCAACTGAGGAGGCACCCCATGGACATGACCACGACACCCGCGCCCACGAGCACCTCGCTGTTCGGCGGCCCCTTCGAGGGCTCGGAGCGCGCCGCCGAATGGATCGCGCGCATCACCGGCTTCCTGAACGGCGAACTCGCCGAACTGGCGCGCGAGAAAGGCATCGACCACGAGCACGGCGCCGACAGGGAAACGCTGCGCCAGGTCTGGCAGCGCTCGCACGCGCTGGGCTTCTACGGCATGACGCTGCCGGCGCAGATGGGCGGGCTGGGCCTGTCGGTGCTGGACCACGTGCTGATCAAGGAGGCGATCTACGCCACCGGCTCGCCCTTCGCGCCGCACGTGTTCGGCGAGCTCAGCGGCCCGCCGCGCGTGGGCGCCCTGGCGCGCCACGCCACGCCGCAGCAGATGGCGGACTTCATCGCGCCGGTGGCGCGCGCCGAGAAGGCGATCTGCTTCGCGCTGACCGAGGCCGAGGCGGGCTCGGACGCCGGCGCGGTGCAGACGCGCGCGCGCCGCGAGGGCGACCACTTCGTGCTCGACGGGCGCAAGCGCTTCATCTCCGGCTCGCCCTTCGCGGACTTCGCGGTGCTGATGGCCTCCACCGCCGACGATCCGGCGCAGCAGCGCGAGGTGTCGGCCTTCTTCGTCGACCTGCACCAGCCCGGCGTGGAGGTGCAGTCCGGCTACAAGACCATGGCGGGCCAGTCGCACACCGGCGACATCGTGCTCACCGGCTGCCGCATTCCCGCCGCCAACCTGATCGGCGAGCCGGGGCGCGGCCTGGCGCTGGCGCTGGGGCGCATCACGGTCAACCGGCTGCTGCACTGCCCGGCCATGGTGGGCCTGGCCCGCGTGGCGCTGCAGGACGCGCGCGACTACGCCTGCGCGCGCAGGCAGTTCGGCCGCGCGATCGCGCAGTTCCAGGCCATCCAGCATGCGCTGGCCGACATGGCGACCCAGCTCGCCGCCGCGCGGGCGCTGATGATCGCCACCGCACGCCAGCTCGATGCCGGCGCCGAGGCGCGCGCGGAATCCTCGATGGCCAAGCTGTTCTGCTCCGAGGCCGCCTTCCGCATCGCCGACGCCGCGGTGCAGATCCACGGCGGCGAGGGCATCGTGCAGGGCCGGCGCGTGGAATTCCTGTTCCGCATGCTGCGCATGTACCGCGTGCTCACCGGCACCAGCGAGATCCAGAAGAACACCATCGCGCTCGAACTGCTCGGCAAGCTGCCGTCGTGAGCGCACGCACCAGGAGACATGAGATGAACGACCACCGCACGACGCGCCGCACCCTGTGCCGCGCCCTGGCCGCCGCCGCGCTGCTGCCGGCCCTGCCGCTCGCCCGCGCCGAGGCGAACTGGCCCAGCCGCCCCATCAAGTGGGTGGTGCCCTACCTGGCCGGCACCGGGCCGGACATCACGGCGCGCATCCTTGCCGAGGCCGCAGCGCCGCTGCTGGGCCAGCCCATCGTGATCGAGAACCGCGGCGGCGCGGCCGGCAACATCGGCGCGCGCCAGGTGGCGAACGCCGCGCCCGACGGCTACACCTGGATCTATTCCGCCGCGCCGATGGCCGCCAACATGCGCATGTACAAGAGCCCGGGCTACGACGCGCTGAAGGACTTCCGCCACATCATGCGGCTGACCAGCTCCGACATCCTGCTGATCGTGAACGCTGACGCGGGCATCGGTTCGCTCGACGCGCTCGTGGCCCGGCTGCGCGCCGAGCCTGCCAGGCTGGACTACGCCTCCGGCGGCGTGGGCACGCCCTCGCACCTGGGCGTGGAACTGTTCCTCAGCGCGACGCGCGCGCAGGCCACCCACATTCCGTACAAGGGCGCGTCCGAACTGGTCAATGCCGTGGTGGGCGGGCAGGTGCTGTTCGGCATGCCGATCTTCTCGGTGGCCTATCCGCAGGTGCGCGCCGGCCGGCTCAAGGCGCTGGCGGTGGCCGGGCCGCAGCGCAACCCGGTGCTGCCCGAGGTCCCGACCATGGCCGAACTGGGCCTGCCCGCGGTGGAGCTCACCTCCTGGGGCGGCGTGTCGGTGCCGGCCGGCACGCCGGATGCGATCGTTGCCCGCATCCAGGCGGCGTTCGAGAAGGTGCTGCACGATCCCGCCGTGGCCGCCAAGGTCATGGAGCGCGGCGGGCAGGTCAGCCCCTCCGGCACCGAGGCCTACGTCCAGGACTTCACGCGCGAGATCGCGCTGACCGAGGCCATGATGAAGCGCGCGAATCTGCAGCCGCTGTGACTCTCTAGAATCGCCGGCTTCCGCATCGGCATTCCGTCGGCGCGGAAATTTCGTCAACAACTCTGGAATTTCATGGCAACTGCAAAGAAAGCAATCAAGAAGACCCCCGTCGCGAAGAAGGCTGCCAAGCCTGCGGCCGCACCTGCGAAGACCGCTGCCGCGGTCAAGCCGGTGAAGGAAAGCTTCACCAAGAGCGGCCTGGCCGCGTACCTGGCCACGCAGACCGGCGTCGAGCCCAAGAGCGTGAAAGCCGTGCTGGCCGCGCTCGAAACCACCATCCTGGGCGCGGTGCACAAGAAGGGCCAGGGCGAGTTCACGCTGCCCGGCCTGCTCAAGATCGGCGTGCAGAAGATCGAAGCCAAGAAGAAGCGCTTCGGCAAGGACCCGTTCTCCGGCGAGGAGCGCTGGTTCCCGGCCAAGCCGGCCACCGTGCGCATCAAGGCGCGCGCGCTGAAGAAGCTCAAGGACGCGGCACTCTGATGCAGCCGCAGGGCAGGCCGCGCGGCCTGCCCTGGTCCTGACGGTGGACGGAGAACGCGCAAGAATGGCGCCCATGATCACCGTCCACCACCTCAACAATTCCCGTTCCCAGCGCGTGCTGTGGCTGCTCGAGGAGATCGGGCTGCCCTACGAGATCGTGCACTACCAGCGCGATCCGAAGACCATGCTGGCACCGCCCGAGCTGCGCGCGGTGCATCCGCTGGGCAAGTCGCCCGTGGTCACCGCCGACGGCCTGACGCTGGCGGAATCCGGCGCCATCCTGGAAACCCTGACCGAGCGCTACGGCGACGGCCGCTTCGCCCCCGCCGCCGGCACGCCCGAGGCGCTGCGCTACCGCTACTGGCTGCACTACGCCGAGGGCTCGGCCATGCCGCCGCTGCTGCTCAAGCTGGTGTTCGACCAGATCGAGAAGGCGAAGATGCCCTTCTTTGCCAAGCCGATCGCGCGCAGCATCGCCACCAGGTTCAAGGCCGGCTTCGTGCTGCCGCAGATCAAGCAGCACCTGGACTTCATGGAAGCCGAGTTGGACCGCAGCGAATGGTTCGCCGGCGACACCTTCACCGCGGCCGACATCCAGGTGAGCTTTCCGGTCGAGGCCGCCCGCGCGCGGGGCGGGCTGGATGCGAAGCGTCCCAGGCTCATGGCCTGGCTGGAACGCATCCATGCGCGCCCGGCCTACCAGCGCGCCCTCGAGCGCGGCGGCCCCTACGAACTGCTGAGTTGAGTCGCCGGCCTCATTGAGGCCATATGTAAAGCAGCGCGACCGTCATGCAGAAATAGCGCGCGAACTTGCCGATCGCCATGTAGCCCACGCAGGGCCAGAAGGGCAGGCGCAGCCAGCCGGCCACCGCACACAGCGGATCGCCCACCAGCGGCAGCCAGCTCAGCAGGCAGGCCTTGGGGCCCAGCTTCTCCAGCCAGGCCAGCACGCGCATGTGGTGGCTGGAGTGCGAGTACTTGTCGGCCACCTTGTGGGCGCCGTAGCCCATCCACCAGTCCAGCGCACCGCCCAGCGTGTTGCCGGCGGTGGCGACGAGGACTGCGGGCCAGAACATCCCGGGGTTGAGCTGCAGCAGGCCGAACAGCGCCGGTTCCGAACCCAGCGGCAGCAAGGTGGCCGACACGAAGGCGACGACGAACAGCGTCGACAGGCCGTACTGGGGGAGCGCGAGAAGCGCGAGAAGGGAGTCGAGCCAGGCTTGCATGTGCGCCGGAGTATAGGAAGTGGCCGCTGACACATCCGCACGGCGGCGCCAGGGCGTGCGCGTTGCGAGGGCGCCAATCGTTGCAACAGCATGCGCGCCGCATGGCTACAATCCATGCCTCATTTTTCAGCAGTCGGCGCGCGCCCCTTTTCCAGTTTCCACCATGCAGATCGGCCCTATCGCGCTGGAAAACCGATTGTTCGTCGCACCGATGGCGGGCGTCACGGACCGGCCCTTCCGCACCCTGTGCCGCGCCCTGGGCGCCGGCTATGCGGTCAGCGAGATGGTGACCTCGCGCAAGGAGCTGTGGCATTCGCTGAAGACCTCGCGCCGCGCCGACCATGCCGGCGAGCCGGGCCCCATCGCGGTGCAGATCGCCGGCACCGACGCGGCCATGATGGCCGAGGCCGCGCAGTACAACATCGAGCGCGGCGCGCAGATCATCGACATCAACATGGGCTGCCCAGCCAAGAAGGTCTGCAACAAGTGGGCCGGTTCGGCGCTGATGCGCGACGAGCCGCTGGCGCTGGAGATCGCCGAGGCGGTGGTGCGCGCGGCGCAGCCGCACGGCGTGCCGGTCACGCTCAAGATGCGCACCGGCTGGAGCGACGGGCACCGCAACGCGGTCGCGCTGGCGCGGCGCTTCGAGGCCGCCGGCGTGCAGATGCTCACCGTGCATGGCCGCACGCGCGAGCAGGGCTACAAGGGCGCGGCCGAGTACGGCACCATCGCCGCCGTGAAGGCCGCGGTGCGCATCCCGGTGGTCGCCAACGGCGACATCGATTCGCCCGAGAAGGCGCGCGCGGTGCTCGCCGCCACCGGCGCCGACGCCGTGATGGTCGGCCGCGCGGCGCAGGGCCGGCCCTGGATCTTCCGCGAGATCGCGCACTTCCTGGCCACCGGCACGCACCGCGCGCCGCCGCTGGTCGCCGAGGTGCGCCGGCTGCTGCTGGAGCACCTGCAGGCGCACTACGCGCTGTACGGCGCCTACAGCGGCGTGCGCACCGCGCGCAAGCACATCGGCTGGTACGTGCGCGCGCTGCCCGGCGGCGAGGCTTTCCGCACCGAGATGAACGCCATCGAGGACTGCGAGGCTCAGTGGCAGGCCGTGGCGGCCTACTTCGACCGGCTCGGTGCGCACATGGACCGCATGCCGGCCGCCACCGCGCGCACGGTCGATGGCGACGACGAAGAAGAAGCGGCAGCCTGCGCTGCAGCGTGACAAAAAGAAAAGAGAACAACAGCATGAGCAAGAAACAGATCGAGGACTGCGTACGCACCAGCCTGGAGGGTTATTTCCGCGACCTGCGCGGCACCGAACCGGACGGCATGTACGACATGCTGGTGCGCGTGGTCGAGAAACCGCTGCTCGACGTCGTCATGACGCGCGCCGAAGGCAACCAGTCGCGCGCCGCGCAGTGGCTGGGCCTGAACCGCAACACGCTGCGAAAAAAGCTCGTCGAGCACAAGCTGCTGAAATGACGCCCCCTCCCGTTGCTGGCGCCCTGCGCAGCAGCGAGCCCGTTCCCCGAAAGCACTGCGCACATCCATGACCCAGACCGCACTCATTTCCGTGTCCGACAAGACCGGCGTCCTCGAATTCGCGCAGGCGCTGCATGCCCTGGGCATCCGGCTGCTGTCCACCGGCGGCACCGCGAAGCTGCTGGCCGATGCCGGCCTGCCGGTGACCGAAGTGGCCGACCACACGGGCTTCCCCGAAATGCTGGACGGCCGCGTGAAGACGCTGCACCCCAAGATCCACGGCGGCCTGCTCGCGCGCCGCGACGTGCCGGCGCACGTGGAGGCGCTGAAGGCGCACGGCATCGACGCCATCGACCTGCTGGTGGTCAATCTCTACCCCTTCGAGGCCACCGTCGCCAAGCCCGGCTGCACGCTGGAGGACGCGATCGAGAACATCGACATCGGCGGCCCCGCGATGGTGCGCAGCGCGGCCAAGAACTGGAAGGACGTGGGCGTGCTCACCGACGCCGCGCAATACCCGGTCGCCCTGGCCGAGCTGAAGGCCGGCGGCAAGCTCAGCGAGAAGACCCGGTTCGCCTTCTCCGTCGCCGCCTTCAACCGCATCGCGCAGTACGACGCGGCCATCAGCAACCACCTGTCCGCGCTGGCCGAGGACGGCACCCTGGCCCCCTACGCGGCGCAGAGCAACAGCAACTTCGTCAAGCTGCAGGACCTGCGCTACGGCGAGAACCCGCACCAGAGCGCCGCCTTCTACCGCGACCTGTACCCTGCGCCCGGCTCGCTGGTGACCGCGAAGCAGCTGCAGGGCAAGGAGCTGTCGTACAACAACATCGCCGACGCCGACGCCGCCTGGGAATGCGTCAAGGGCTTCGACACGCCGGCCTGCGTGATCGTCAAGCACGCCAACCCCTGCGGCGTGGCGGTGGGTGCGGATGCGCACGAGGCCTACGCCAAGGCCTTCAAGACCGACCCCACCTCGGCCTTCGGCGGCATCATCGCCTTCAACCGCGAGGTCGACGGCGCCACCGCGCAGGCGGTGAGCAAGCAGTTCGTCGAGGTGCTGATGGCGCCCGGCTACACGCCCGAGGCGCTGGAGGTCTTCAAGGCCAAGGCCAACGTGCGCGTGCTCCAGATCTCGCTGGCCGATGTCCGCCGCGACGGCGCCACGGCCTGGGCGCGCGGGCTCAATTCGCACGACGTCAAGCGCGTGGGCTCGGGCCTGCTGATCCAGAGCGCGGACAACCACGAGCTGGCGCTGGCCGACCTGAAGGTGGTCACGAAGCTGGAGCCCGGCGCGCAGCAGCTGCAGGACCTGCTGTTCGCCTGGAAGGTCGCCAAGTTCGTCAAGAGCAACGCCATCGTGTTCGTGAAGGACGGCATGACCATGGGCGTGGGCGCCGGCCAGATGAGCCGCCTGGACTCGGCGCGCATCGCCAGCATCAAGGCCGGCCACGCCGGCCTGTCGCTGCAGGGCACGGCGGTGGCGAGCGACGCCTTCTTCCCCTTCCGCGACGGCCTGGACGTGGTGGTGGACGCGGGCGCCACCTGCGTGATCCAGCCCGGCGGCTCGATGCGCGACCAGGAAGTCATCGACGCCGCGAACGAGCGCGGCGTGGCGATGGTGTTCTCAGGGGTGCGGCACTTCCGCCACTGAGGCCGGGGCGCGGCGGGCGCCTATCGCTTCTGGCGCGCCCGTGCCTTCGGCGAGGCCGTGCCGGAGGCTTCGTTCGCCGGCCCGGCGGCCGCGGCGCCTGCGAGCAGCGCCATGAAGAAATCCAGCGTCTGCGCCATCGTCCGGGCGGTGGGCTGGCCGGAGATGCACCATTCCGGAAAGTGGCCGTCCACGGCCATGCGCGCCAGTCCGTAGACCAGCGCGCGTGCGGCGACCTGGGCATGCGCCACCTCGGCGCCGGCCATGCCTTCGCCCTGCGCGAAGGCCTCGCTGAACAGGGCATGCATCTTCGCGCGGATCGCGTCGTTGTCGCTGCGCAGGGTCGGTGACGCGTCGTAGTCGATCAGCGAGCGTTCGCTGATCACGCGAAAGTGCGTCGGATGCGCGCGCGCCCACTCGATGTAGGCATGGCCGATGGCGCCGACGCGCACCAGCGGGGGCGCGTCGGCCACCTTGGCCAGGGCCGCCTCCACGCGGGTGCGCAGGCGCTGCGTCGCCTGTTCGGCCACCGCCGTCAGCAAGGCGGTCTTGGATGCGAAGTGGCGGAAGGGCGCGCCCGGCGAGACGCCCGCGCGCTTGGCCGCCTCGCGCACGCTGAGGCGGTCCAGCCCATCATGCTCGATCAGCTCGACCGCCGCCTGGATCAGCGCCTCGCGCAGGTTGCCGTGGTGGTAGGCCCGGGGTTTCCGGGAAGGAGAGGGGCATTCGGTGGTCATGGTCCTGTCGGTGCACGACTGTCATGTAAGCAGCGATTATTTTGCGCTAGACTGCGCCCGATCCTATGTATTCGGTGATTACATTGAAGGATCGCCCGCCTTCCCGCTTCTTGTCGACAGGAGTCCTCATGCGCATTCCCTACGCCTTTCTGTTCGTCGCAGCCTGCGGCGCGAGCACAGCGCTCGCCCAGCAGCCTGCACCCAGCCTGGAGATCGTCTGGCCGCCCGAGGGCGCCGTGGTGCATCTGGGCACCGACCCCGAGCGCGCCATCGGCGTGGTGGTGCGCAGCAGCTACAAGCTGCGCGCGGCCGGCCAGTGCGGCGGCGAGCCGGACTGTGGCCACATCCATATGAAGATCGATCCCGACGGCGACACCTGCAACCTGCCGGGACGGCCCTACAACAGCATGAACAGCGACTTCGGCGGCGACCTGGTCAAGGCCCGCTTCGGCGCCTGCCCGTCGCCGGCCGGCGAGCACGTGATCGGCATCCTGCTGGCCGACGACCAGCACCGGCCGATCCTGGTCGATGGCCGGCCGGTGACGCGGCTGGTGAAGGTCACCACCCGCTGAATCAGGCCACGCGGGCCCGGCGCCGCGGCTGCACCGCCACTGGCTCGTCGTTGCTCGCGTCGGCCGGCAGCGGCTTGGCCAGCGCCTCGGCCAGCAGGCGGTCGCCCTGCGCGTCCTGGATGCGCGTGGGCAGGCCCATGCGGTCCATCAGCGCCAGCAGCGGTCGCGGCGGCAGCTCCTCCACGTTGACCATGCGGCCGGTGTCCCAGGTGCCCTGCGCGATCAGCATGGCCGCAGCCACCGCCGGCACGCCGGCGGTGTAGGAGATCGCCTGGCTGCCCACTTCGCGCCAGCAGGCTTCGTGGTCGCAGACGTTGTAGATGAAGACCTCGCGCGACTGGCCGTTCCTCATGCCGCGCACCTTGTCGCCGATGCAGGTCAGGCCCTTGTAGCCCGGCGCCAGCGAGGCCGGGTCCGGCAGCACCGCCTTGACCACCTGCAGCGGCACCACCTCCTGCCCGCCGGGCAGGCGCACCGGCTGCTCCGACAGCAGGCCCAGGTTCTTCAGCACCGTGAAGACGTTGATGTAGTGGTCGCCGAAGCCCATCCAGAAGCGGATGTCGGGCACATCCAGCAAGCCGGACAGCGAATGCAGTTCGTCGTGGCCGGTCATGTAGGTGGTCTGGCGGCCGACGGCGGGCAGGTCCCATTCCTTGCGCACCTCGAACATCCTGTTGGCCACCCACTGGCGGTTCTGCCACGACCAGACGGTGCCGGTGAACTCGCGGAAGTTGATCTCCGGGTCGAAGTTGGTGGCGAAGTAGCGCCCGTGCGAGCCCGCGTTGGTGTCGATGATGTCGATCGCGTCGATGCGGTCGAAGTACTCGTCCTTGGCCAGCCGCGCGTAGGCGTTGACCACGCCAGGGTCGAAGCCGATGCCCAGCACCGCGGTCACGCCGGCCGCCGCGCAGTCGTCGCGGCGCTTCCACTCGTAGTTGGCGTACCACGGCGGCGTCTCGCAGATCTTCGCCGGGTCCTCGTGGATGGCGGTGTCGATGTAGGCCGCGCCGGTGGCGATGCAGGCCGAGAGCACCGACATGTTGAGGAAGGACGAGCCGGCCTGGATCACGATGCGTGCGCCGGTGGCGCGGATCAGCGCCGCGGTCGCCTGCACGTCCAGCGCGTCGATCGCGTGCGCCTGCAGCACGCCGGGCTGCTGCAGGCTCTTCCTGTCGTGCACCGAGTCGATGATGGCCCGGCACTTGGCGGGCGTGCGCGAGGCGATGTGGATGTCGCCCAGCAGCGCATTGTTCTGCGCGCACTTGTGGGCGACCACGTGGGCGACGCCGCCGGCGCCGATGATGAGGACGTTCTTTTTCATGGCTCCTGCTCCATTCAAGACAAGGGGTTGAGAAAGGGCGCTCAGCCCAGGCTGTCCACGTAGTCCTGGTAGCCGAATTCGCGCGCCACGCGCACCCGGCCGTCCAGTTCCTTCACCGCGATCGCCGGCATGGCGACGCCGTTGAACCAGTTCTTCTTGACCATCGTGTAGCCGGCCGCGTCGCGCAGCGACACGCGCGAGCCGGGCACCAGCGGTTCGGGAAAGCTGAACTCGCCGAACACGTCGCCGGCCAGGCAGGACTTGCCGCACACCATGTAGCGGTGCGGGCCGGCGTCGGGCTCGACACGCGCGCTCAGCCGGTAGATCAGCAGGTCCAGCATGTGGGCTTCGGTGGCGCTGTCCACCACCGCCAGGTGCTTGCCGTTGAACAGCGTGTCCAGCACCGTCACTTCCAGCGAGGCGCTGTCTTGCACCAGCGCCTCGCCCGGCTCCAGATAGACCTGTACGCCGTGGCGCTGCGAGAAGGTGCGCAGCCGCTCGGCCAGCGCCTCCAGCGGATAGCCCGGCGCGGTGAAGTGGATGCCGCCGCCCAGGCTGACCCACTGCACGCGCGCCAGCAGCGGCGCGAAGCGTTCTTCCATCTGGCCGAGCAGCGTGGAGAAGCGCGCGAAGTCGCGGTTTTCGCAGTTGTTGTGGATCATGAAGCCGTCCAGGCGGCTCACCACGTCGGCGATGCGGCCCGTGTCCCATTCGCCCAGGCGGCTGAAGGGCCGCGCCGGGTCGGCCAGGTCGTAGCCCGCGGCGCTGACCTGCGGGTTCAGCCGCAGCCCGCGCGGGATGCCGGCAGTGCGCTCGCCGAAGCGCTCGAGCTGCGAGATCGAGTTGAAGATGATCTTGTCGGCCTGGGCCGCCGCCTCGCCGATCTCGTGCTCGGCCCAGGCCACGCTGTAGGCGTGCGTCTCGCCGCCGAACTTCTCGCGCCCGAGCTTGAGCTCGTACAGCGAGGACGAGGTGGTGCCGTCCAGGTGCTCGCGCATCAGGTCGAACACCGGCCAGGTGGCGAAGCACTTGAGCGCCAGCAGGATGCGGGCGCCCGACAGCTCGCGCAGCCGGGCCGCCTGGCGCAGGTTCTCCAGCAGGGCGGCTTTGTCGATGAGGTAGTAGGGCGTCTGGATCATGGCAACAGTGAAAGGCGGATCGAAGGGCCGCGAAAGAACGCGGCGCGTGGCGCGAGGCGCAGCCACGGTGCAGAGGTGGAGGTGGCGGGCGTGGCGGTGCAGCCCCAAGGTGCACCACCCGCAGGGCGGGGTGCAGCGCGTGCGCGCCTCACCTCGCCCGGTCCGGGGCCGGATCAGCCCGGCGTTCGACCGTTGGAGACGTGGGCCTGCAGCGGATGCAGGAGCAGGGGAGCGCCGAAGCGCGCGAGCCACCGGCTGGCGGTGGCGGTCGCATCCAGAAGAAGCGTGCGCGGGTGCGCACCGGTGCGTCGCGCGCGGCGACTGAAGAGTTCTTCCTTTTGGGAGGTGTTCAGAGCAACTGAGACGATCCCCAATTGGAAGAGGGCGTCGATCGACATGGCGTCCTCCCCAACCAGCAGATGAAACTTCCCGCGACGCGGGAAGAGGGCATATATGCTAATGCAAGTTGCGCACAAGCTCAATCGTGCCGCGGCCATGGCCCCACGCCCCGTCCGACCGGCGTCGTGCCAGCGGCTACAGCGTCCTGAAGATCTCGCGCGCCGCCGCCACGGTGGCGGCGATGTCCGCCTCGCTGTGCGCCGCGCTCACGAAGCCGGCCTCGTACAGCGCCGGCGCAATGTACACGCCGCGCTCCAGCAGCCCGTGGAACAGGGCGTTGAACTTCGCGCCGTCGCTCTTCATCACGGCCGTGTAGTTGCGCGGCAGCTCGGGCAGCAGGAAGAAGCCGAACATGCCGCCTTCGCTGTCGGCGCTGAAAGGCACGCCTTGCGCGGCGGCGGCGGCTTCCAAGCCGTCGACCAGGCTGCGGGTCTTCGTCGACAGCGTCTCGTAGAAGCCGGGCCTGGCGATCTCCTTGAGCGTCGCCAGCCCGCAGGCGGTGGCCACCGGGTTGCCCGACAGCGTGCCGGCCTGGTAGACCGGGCCCAGCGGCGCGAGCTGTTCCATGATGGCGCGCGGCCCGCCGAAAGCCGCCAGCGGCATGCCGCCGCCGATCACCTTGCCCATCACCGTGAGGTCCGGCGTGATGCCCAGCACGCCCTGCGCGCCGTGCAGGCCGACGCGAAAGCCGGTCATCACCTCGTCGAACACCAGCAGCGCGCCGTGCTGCGTGCACAGCTCGCGGCAGCGGCGGGCAAATTCCGGCGTGGCGCGCACGAAGTTCATGTTGCCGGCGATCGCCTCGATCATCAGGCAGGCGATGTCGTTGCCGTGCAGCGCGAAGGCTTCCTCCAACTGCACGATGTTGTTGTATTCGAGCACCAGCGTGTGCTGCACCACCTCCGGCGGCACGCCGGCCGACGTGGGGTTGCCGAAAGTCGCCAGGCCCGAGCCGGCCTTCACCAGCAGCGCGTCGGCATGGCCGTGGTAGCAGCCCTCGAACTTGACGATGTGCTTGCGGCCGGTGGCGCCGCGCGCCAGGCGCAGCGCGCTCATCGCCGCTTCGGTGCCGGAGCTGACCAGTCGCACCATCTCCATCGAGGGCAGCAGCGCCAGGATGGCCTCGGCCAGCTCGATCTCGCGCTCGGTCGGCGCACCGTACGAGAAGCCTTCCTGCACGGCCTTCTGCACCGCCTCGAGCACGGCCGGGTGGCCGTGGCCCAGGATCATCGGACCCCAGGAGCCGATGTAGTCGATGTAGCGCTGGCCGGCGGCATCCCAGAAGTAGGCGCCCTGCGCGCGTTCGATGAAGCGCGGCGTGCCGCCGACGGCGCGGAAGGCACGCACGGGCGAGTTCACGCCGCCGGGGATCACGGCGCAGGCGCGTTCGAAGAGGAGGTGATTGGCATCAAGGGTCATGAATCGGTCGGCTGAGGCAATGCGGCCGCAGCGGGCTTCGCATTGTCGCCGACGAACCCCCGACGGGCGCGCCGGCTCAGCGGGCCGGAATCAGCGGCATCAGGAGATGGCTCGCCCGTTCGCCGCCGGTGTAGACGGTGTTGGCGCCGCCGAATTCCTCGGGCGGCCGATCCTCGGGATGGTCGTGGCGCATGCGCCCGGGCGGCGCGACGATGAAATCATGCCCCTGCAGCGTGAGCACCAGCCGCCAGCCCTTGGGGAAGACCATGCTGGTCGGCCAGATTTCCACGTCGAGCGCCACCGCCTCGCCGGGGACGAGCTTCTGGACCTCGTCGTGCGTGTGCCAGGGCCGGTAGGGTTGGCTGCGCGCGGGGTCGGTCTTGCGGTGCGAGGCACGCAGCCAGCCCAGCGCCATCGGCACGGGCTCGTGCGCGCCGACGAAGGTGGACTCGCGGCCTTCGGGGTCGAACACGCGCAGGATCGCGAAGACGTCCATGTCGCGCGTGCTGGACGACACCCACAGGCGCAGGCTCGCCGGGCCGGTGAATTCGGTGTCGCGCTCGAACGGTGCGGTCGAGAAGCTCACGCTGTCCTTCATCGCCTGGTAGACGGCCTGGCCGGTGCGGTCGGGCTGCGCGTCGCGCAGCGAGCCGGCACCCGCATCGAGATAGAAGCGCGTCCACGCGGTGCGTGCGATCGGCCACTCGTGTTCCTGGCGCAGCGTGGCCGTGCCGTCGGGACGGCGAATGGCCAGCTGCACGCGCGGCTCGCGGTCCCAGCCGTTGTCCTCCCCGCGCAGGAAGTGGTTGAAGAAGCGCTTCTGCAGCGCCACGCAGTGCGGCAGGTAGAAGCTTTCGAAGTGCGTGCCGATGTGCGTGAACAGCCATTTCTGCGCCGAGCCCGCGCGCAGGAACCCCTCGACGTTGCCGCGCAGGTGCATGCCGGGCCCGCCCCAGTTGGCGGCCGAGAGCACCGGCACCTCGATGGCCGGCAGGTTGGCCGCGCGCGCACGGTTCCACGCGTCTTCGAGCGGATGGGTGAGCCGATCGTTCGGATGGTCGGCGCGGCTGCCTTCGAGGATGGCTTCGGGAAGGGCCGGGCCCGTGGTGCGTTCACCGGTGAGGCGGTCGCGATGCGGGCTCTGGCCGCTGCCGTACTGGTTGGCCAGGACCTGGCGCGGCCACCACGCGAAGGTGAAGCTGTTGCTCAGGATGCCGCCGTGATGGCCGCCGTCGCGATAGAAGTCGCTCGATCCCTCCCATGGCACGATGGCCGCGAGGTGCGGCGGCCGCAGCGCGGCCACCTGCCACTGCTTGATCGCGAGATAGGACACGCCGATGAGCCCGACCTTGCCGTTGGACCACGGCTGCGTGCCGGCCCATTCGATCCATTCGTGGAAGTCGCGCGTTTCCACCGGGCCGAAGGGATCGAGATAGCCCTCGGAGCGGCCGGTGCCGCGCGAATCGACCTGGATCACCACGAAGCCGTCGGGCACCCAGCGCTCGGGGTCGACCACTTCCCAGCGCAGGTAGCGGCCGGTGGAGCCGTTGCCGTCCAGTTCCGGGTAGATCCTCTTGAGCACCTGCCATTGCGGATTGAAGGCGTCCTCGAAGTGCACGTCCTTGCCGTAGGCGCCCATCGCCATCACGACCGGATAACGGCCCGGCGCGGCCGGACGGAACACGTTGGCGCGCAGCAGCGCGCCATCGGACATGGCCAGCGCCACGTCGCGCTCGAAGATCAGGCCGTCGTCGGTGGTGGTGCGGGTTTCGATCATGGCGCCTACTGCATGGGGACGTTGGCGAGCTTGACGATGCGCGCGAACTTGTCCATCTCGGCCTGGAAGAAGCGCGCGAACTCCTCGGGCGTGTAGCTCGCCGGTGGGCTGTCCCACGAGAGCATCTTGTCCTTCACCTCGGGGACCTGCATGGCCTTGTTGACCTCGGCCGAGAGCTTCTGCACGATGGGCGCGGGCGTCCTGCCCGGCGCGAACAGGCCCACCCAGCCGCCGTTGTAGTCCATGCCGGGCACGCCGCGCTCGGCCATCGCGGGCACGTCGGGAAAGGCGACGATGCGCTGCGCGCTGGTCACGGCGAGCGGGCGCACCTGGCCGCCCCTGACCGCGAGCGTGGCTGCCGTGGTGCTGAGGAAGCAGGCCGTGACTTCGCCCGCCATCACCGCGTTGAGCGCGGGCGCCGCCCCCTTGTAGGGCACGTGCAGCATGCGCGTGCCGGCCGTGGCGTTGAGCAGCTCGCCGGCCAGGTGCAGCGTGTTGCCGGTGCCGGGCGAACCGTAGGACACGTTGCCGTCGGGCTTGCGCGCCATCTCGAGGAAGTCCTCGAAGGTCTTCGCGGGGGAGTTCGGATTGACCACCAGCGTCAGGGCCGGCGCCACGCTGAACAGGCTCACGGGTGCGAAGTCGGCCAGCGTGTCGTACGGCAGCTTCCTGTAGATGCTCGGGTTGATGGCCTGCGAGCCGGTGGTCACGAGCAGCGTGTAGCCGTCGGGCGGGGCGTTGGCGACGGCCTCGGCCGCGATGATGCCGTTGGCGCCCAGGCGGTTTTCCACCACCACGTTCTGGCCGAGCTGCCGGCCCAGCTGCAAGGCGATCACGCGCGCCAGCAGGTCGGGGCTGCCGCCGGCCGAGAACGGCACCAGCAGCCGGATCGGCTTGCTCGGGAAGTCGGCTTGCGCCCAGGCCGGCAGCGCGCGCGCGGCGCCCAGGGTGCCGAGGGCGGCCAGGCAGTGTCTGCGGGTGATCATGGGCGTGTTTCCTCAGTTGGCCTTCGCGCCGGTTTCCTTCACCACCCGCGCCCATTTGGCGAGTTCGCTGCGCAGGTAGTCGTGCGCTTCGGCGACGCTGCCGCCCAGGGGTTCGAAGCCCGCGGCCGCGAGCTTGGCGAGGAAGTCCGGGTCCTGATGCAGGCGCGCGACTTCGCGGTTGATGCGCTGGAGCACGGCGTCGGGCGTCCCGGCGGGCGCGAACAGGCCGACCCAGGTCACGTCCTCGAAACCGGGGAAGCCCGACTCGGCCACCGTCGGCACGTCGGGCAGTGCGGCCGATCGCTTGCTGCCCGTCACCACCAGCCCGTGCACGCGGCCGGACTTCACGAGCTCGACCGCCGCCGGCAGCGCCACGCTCGCGAACTGCGTCTGCGCGCCCATCGTCGCGTTGAGGGCGGGCCCCGCGCCCTGGAACGGCACATGCGTGACCGGCACCTTGCCCAGCACCTTGAACAGGTATTCGGCGGTGAGATGCGGCGTGGTGCCCGCGCCGGCCGTGGCGTAGTTGTAGCTGCCGTCCTTCGCCTGCGCCATCACCTCCTTGAGCGTGCGCGGCGCGAGCGCCGGCGAGGTCACGATCAGGTTGGGGCTGGAGGCCACCAGCGTGGCGAGCGTCAGGTCCTTCTCCGAATCGAAGCCGAGGTCGCGCTGCATCGCCGGGTTGACCGCGTACGAGCTGGTGTTGACGAGCAGCGTGTAGCCATCGGGCCTGGCGCGTGCCACCAGGGCGGAGGCCACGCTGCCGCCTGCGCCGGGGCGGTTCTCCACGACCACGCTCTGGCCCAGCGCCTCGCCCAGCTTCTGGCCGAGCAGGCGCGCGATGATGTCCGCCGGCCCCGCGGGCGCGAAGGCCACGATGAAGCGCACGGGTTTGGTGGGCCAGCCGGCCGCCTGCGCGAAGCCCAGGGCGGGCAGGCTCAGCGCCGCAGCGGCGGCGAGCGTGCGCACGAGTGATCGACGTTGCATGGTTGTCTCCTTTGCGGACGGCTGCCGTACCGCGCTCTTCGGGCTAGATCGACTTCAGCACGTGGCGCGCCATCTGCTCGCGCGTGCAGATCCACACGTCGCCCGCCCGTTTCACGCGCGACATGATTTCGTCGTAGACCCAGGCGCCCGACGGCCGGCCCATCACATGCGTGTGCGCCGTCACGTCCAGCATCAGAGGCACGGGCTCGGCACGCATCGCGGCGAAGCAGTCCTCGAAGGTGTCCAGCATGTGGCGCGGGCCCTGGCCGTAGCGGATGCAGGTGGGCAGGTCGTTCACGTCCATCGTGAGCGGGATGCCGACGATGCGCTTGCCGCCGAAGTCCATCACGTAGGGGCGGTCGTCGTCGTTCACGTCGCCGTGGTGCAGGTAGCCGGCCTCGGCCAGCAGGCGCGAGCTGATCGGGCTGCCGGTGCCGCGCGGGCTGATCCAGCCCAGCGGCGCGATGCCTGCGGTCCGCGTGAGCAGATCGTGGTTGCGCGCGAGGTTGGCCTTTTCGCCGGCCTCGTCGAAATAGACCGGAATCACGTCCATGCCCCACGAATGGTTGATCACCTCGTGGCCTGCCTCGGCCAGCCGCCGGACGGTGGCCGGGTCGCGCTCGCAGATGACGCCGTTGACCATCACGCTGGTCCTGATGCCGTGCTTCTCGGCGATGCCCAGCAGGCGGTGAATGCCGCGCACCAGCCCGAACGCGGCCCACGAATGCGCGTTGGTGTCGAAGAAGCCGGGCTTGAGCACGTTGCCCATCGGCCCGATGCCCGGTGCCTGGCCGTCGGACCAGGCTTCGTAGGCGATGTTGAAGATGACGGCCAGCCTGTGCCCGCCGGGCCAGCGGAAGTCGTCGGGCAGCCGGGTGATCGTGGCGTCCATGTCAACCTTCTTCCTGCACGATGGGGTTGGAGAGCAGCCCCATGCCCTCGATCTCGATGTCGATGCGGTCGCCCGGCTGCATCCACACCGGCGGCGTGCGCGCATAGCCCACGCCGGCCGGCGTGCCCATGGCGATCACGTCGCCGGGCTCCAGCGTCAGCACTTCGGAGAGCAGCGCCAGGGCCTCGGCCACCGGCACGATCATGTGGCGCGTGTCGTCGCTCTGCATCACGCGACCGTTCAGGCGCGACTCGATCTTCAGGCCGCTCGCGCCCGGCGGCAGGTCGGCCGCCGGCACCAGCCAGGGGCCGAAGGCGCCCGTGCCGTCGAAGTTCTTGCCGATGGTCCATTGCGCGGTGCGGCGCTGGTAGTCGCGCAAGGTGCCGTCGTTGAAGCAGGCGTAGCCGGCCACCGCCGCCAGCGCGTTGGCGGCCGTGAGATGGCGTGCGCGCCGGCCGATCACCACCGCGAGCTCGGCCTCGAAATCCAGCTTGTCCGACACCCGCGGGCGCACCAGGGGCGCCTGGTGCGCGATCAGCGAGCTCGCGCCGCGCATGAAGAAGCTCGGGTACTCGGGCTTGGCGTTGCCGCCTTCGGCCGCGTGGGCCGCGTAGTTCAGGCCCAGGCAGATCACCTTGCCGGGCCGCGCGATCGGCGTCAGCCATTCGACGCCCGCCGCGTCGAGCGGCTGCGCCTTGTCCAGCATGCCTGCCGGCAGGCCGTCGTGGATCAGCGGCAGCCAGCCGGCGCTGTGGTCGCCCGCGTCCACCAGGTTTCCAAGGCCCAGCAGGTCGGTCCCCCGCTGAATGGCCCATTGGGCCGGGCCGCCGGGGGTGGCGGCAATGCGTGCAAACTTTGGCATGATGTCGACAAAATCCTCAATAATTTGCTTTGTCGACAAAAATTATAGAAAGTAAATTTTGTCGAAAGTTAAGGATAAACCCGATGCCTTCAGACAGCACGACTGAAATCTCGAGCCCCACGCTCGCGCGGTCCACTTACGACCGGCTGCGTGCCGACGTTCTTTCGGGCGAATGGGAGCCCGGCCGCAAGCTGCTGATGCACGAATTGCGCGAGCGCTACCAGGTCGGCGCCAGCCCGCTGCGCGAGGCGCTCAACCGGCTGGCGAGCGAGGAGTGGGTGGTGCACAACGACCAGCGCGGCTTCAGCGTGGCGCAGGCCAGCATCGAGCAGCTGAACGACCTGGTGCGCACGCGCATCGCGATCGAGTCGCTCGCGCTCGCGCAGGCCTTCGCGCGGCGCTCGCCGGCCTGGGAAGAGAAGCTGGTCCTGGCCTTCCACCGGCTGTCGCGCACGGCGCGCTCGGTGCAGCCGGACAGCTTCGAGGAAAACCCGGAATGGGAGCGCCTGCACCGGGCGTTCCACCTGGCGCTGCTGGAGGGGTGCGGCTCGCCGCTGATGCTGGGCTTTTGCGAGCAGCTGTACGACCATGCCTACCGCTACCGCCAGCTGGCGGCCCAGAAGGCCTACAAGCGCCGCAACGAACTGGACGAGCACCGCGCCGTGTTCGATGCCGTGATGGGCGGGCGCCTCGAAGACGCGCAGCGTCTCATTGCCGAGCACTACCAGCGCACGGCGAGCATCTTCGTCGATGCCGCGCCGGGCCGGGAGGTTGCTCGGGCCCGCGCGCCCCTTCAGGCCTGAGCCGGCCGCCGGGGCCTGGAATCAGTGCCGGGTGTCGTGCGGCGGCAGGGCGAAGTCGGCGGGGGCGGACGGTTCGTCCGCTGCGTCGTCGTCGATGTCGGACTGCGCCCAGAACAGGCGGTCCGGCAGCACGTGGCCCATGCCGGGGCGAAAGCCCGCGTCCAGGCTGCGGTCCATGTAGGCCAGTGCCTCGGCCGTGGCAGCCGTGAGGTCGGCGCCGCTGGCCAGCAGGGCGGCCAGGGCGGCAGACAGGGTGTCGCCGGCGCCGGCGAACACGGCTTCCAGGCGTGCGTACTTCTCGCGCGCCAGCACGGTCTGCGGCGAGGACAGCACGTTCTCGATCGCCGGCTCGGCCGAGACGATGCCGGTCACCAGCGTGTAGGGCACGCCCAGCTCGCCCGCGGCCATGGCGATGTCGCGCGCGCTTGGCGGCCGCGCGCCGCCCCAGTCGGGCAGCAGCCAGCGCCACAGGGTGCTGTGATTGCCCACCAGCACGGTGGTCTGGGGCAGCACGAGCTCGCGGAAGGCGTCCAGGTAGCTGTCGATCTCCGCCTCGTCCCACCACGACAGGTTGGGCATGTAGGCGATCACCGGCACGTCGGGGTAGTCGGTGGCGGTCTCGGCGATGGCGCTGAGGTTCTCGGGCGTACCGGCGAAGCCGATCTTGATCACCTGCACCTGCACGTCTTCCAGGATCGTGCGCGCCTGCTCGGCCACGTGCTCCTCGTCGAAGGGGAAGTGTTCGAAGATCTCGGCGGTGTCGCGCGCATAGGCGCCGGTCACCACGCCGAGCATGTGGGCGCCCACCGACGAGATCGCCAGCGCATCGCCCGCCAGGCCACCGGCGCCGCTCGGGTCGCTGGCGTTGAAGACCAGCACGCAGGGCGGATTGGCTTCTTCTTGCGCTGCATCGATGTCGTCCGGCGACGGGCCGTTAAGATCGTCCGCCCCGGGGGAGTCGCTGCTGTGTCCATGTAATGGATAAGTTGTCATTTTTTCGAGGGACGCTGCCGATGGTGGCGTATGTGAGACGGATGTCGCATTCGAATGCGATACGTCTAGATACAATCGTTGCATTCTATGAACAGGGGCCGTAAGCTGCGATGAACACGAAAACTTGGATGTGCCTGATTTGCGGGTGGATCTACGACGAAGCGGCGGGCGTGCCGGAAGATGGTATTGCGCCCGGCACACCGTGGGCAGAGGTTCCGATGAACTGGACCTGCCCGGAATGCGGTGCGCGCAAGGAAGACTTCGAGATGGTCGAGATCTGAAGCATGGCACAACGCCGTGCTTCCCGTATCGCCGGAAGTCGGGTCGGGCATCCGGTTTTCACACGAGGAGCAGGTGTCCATGAGCACGAACGGTTCAGGCTACAAGGTGCTGGTGATCGATGACAGCAACACCATCCGGCGCAGCGCGGAAATTTTCCTCAAGCAGGGCGGCCACGAGGTCCTGCTGGCCGAGGACGGCTTCGATGCCCTGTCCAAGGTCAACGACCACAAGCCGCACCTGATCTTCTGCGACATCCTGATGCCGCGGCTGGACGGCTACCAGACCTGCGCCATCATCAAGCGCAATGCCCATTTCTCCAAGGTGCCGGTGGTCATGCTCTCGTCGAAGGACGGGGTATTCGACAAGGCGCGCGGGCGCATGGTGGGCTCGCAGGAGTACCTCACCAAGCCCTTCACCAAGGAACAATTGCTTCAGGCCGTGCAGCAGTTCGGCACGGCACAACAGGAAACGCTGTAATGGCTATTCACAAAGTACTGGTGGTCGACGATTCCAAGACGGAACTGGTGTTCCTGAGCGAGCTGCTGCAGAAGAACGGCTACGCCGTGAAGACGGCCGAGAACGCGGAGGACGCGATGCGCCAGCTCGAGCAGGAGCGCCCCGACCTGATCCTCATGGACGTCGTGATGCCGGGGCAGAACGGCTTCCAGCTCACGCGCGCGATCGCCCGCAACCCGCTGTACGCGCAGGTGCCCATCATCCTGTGCACGAGCAAGAACCAGGAAACCGACCGCGTCTGGGGCATGCGCCAGGGTGCGCGCGACTACATCGTCAAGCCGGTGCAGCCCAAGGAACTGCTCGCCAAGATCAGCGCGCTGGCCTAAACCGAACGCCCGCCACTGCCCCATGGCCAACCGCGACGCCCTGCGCAACTTCCAGTCCCGCCTGGCCAGCCGGTTGCAGGCGGCCCGCACGGCGGACGTGTCCGCCTCCTGGCTGGCGATCGAGGCCGGCGAGGCCAAGTGCCTGTTCCCGCTCGGGCACGCCGGCGAGATCTTTCCGTGGACCGTGCCGCAGGCGGTGCCCTACACGATGCCCTGGTTCCTCGGCGTGGCCAACCTGCGCGGCGGGCTCTACGGCGTCGTGGAGCTGGCGTCCTTCCTTTCCGGCCAGCCGGCTGCCGGCACGGAGGCGACGCGCGCGCAGTCGCGCCTGGTGGCGCTCAACGAGCTGCTGGAAGTCAACTGTGCGCTGCTGGTCGACCGGCTGGTCGGCCTGCGCGGCGTCGAGGCCTTCACCGCGTCCACGGCCCCCGGGCCCGACGCGCCGGCATGGTTCGGCCATGCCTACACCGATGCGCAGGGCGAGCGATGGCAGGAAGTCAACCTGCAGGCGCTCTCGCAGCAACCCCAGTTTCTGAGCATCGGCGCCTGAGCCAATCGCCGGGCACCGCCACCACTCTCTGAAGGACCGACCGTGAGTTCGATCGCCGACAAGTTCAAGAAATGGATCCCCGCGCGCGAGCAGGCCGATGTGGTCGTGAGCGCCGACAGCAGCGCCGCGCTGTCGCTGGACGGGCTGGAAACGCAGCAACCGACGGAAGAAAAAACGGTGTACGTGCCGCGCACGCCGCCGCGGGAGCCGGCGGCGGCCCCGACGGACACGGCCGCGGTGTCGGCCCCGGTGCTGGCGCAGCCCGCCGTCCAGACTGCCGCGGCCGATTCCGTGCTGCCCGCGGCCTTCGCCGACGCCGAGCCGCCGGCCGGCCGATCCAATCCCGCGCGCCAGCAGCGCCTGCTGGCCTTCGCGCTGGCGACCGTGGTGCTCCTGCTGCTGCTGGTGGCGGGCTCGGCCATTCTGCGCGCCGACCGCTTGGCGCAGCAGGTCGCGGCCACCGGCCAGTCGCTCATGCAGTCGCAGCGCCTGGCCAAGTCGGTGTCGCAGGCCCTGGTGGGCAGCGCCCCGGCCTTCGTCGAGGTGAAGGAAAGCGCCGACGACCTGACGCGCCACGTGGGCGGCCTGGCCCAGGGCGACGAGGCCCTGCAACTCGAGCGCGTGGGCAACCAGCACGACGCCGAGCTCGGCAAGATCCAGCCGCTGGTCAGCCGCGCCGACGCCAGCGCCAAGGCGGTGCTGGCCCAGCAGCAGATCCTGACGCAGGTGGGCACCGCGCTGCGCGCGGTCAACCGCCAGTCGTCCGAACTGCTCGAGCAGGCCGAGACGGTGGCCTCGCTCAAGATGCAGCAGGGCGCGACGGCGCCGGAGATCTCGGCCGCCGGCCAACTGGTGATGCTGACGCAGCGCATCGGCAAGTCGGCCAACGAATTCCTCACCGTGGAAGGCGTGAGCCCCGACGCCGTGTTCCTGCTCGGCAAGGACCTGAACACCTTCCAGGAGATTGCGCGCGGCCTGCTCGACGGCAGCGCACAGCTGCGCCTGCCGGGCAGCCGCGACGCGCAGACGCGCCAGCAGCTCGAGGAGATCCTCAAGACCTACGAGCAGACGCGCGCGCAGGCCAGCGCCATCCTCGGCAACCTGCAGGGCCTGGTGGCCGCGCGCGAAGCGCAGGCCACCATCATCGCGGACAGCGAACCGCTGCGCCTGGCCCTGGGCGAGCTGCAGACCCAGCTGTCGGCGCGCACCGGCCTGGGCGCCGGCACGCTGGCGATGCTGGTCGTGCTGGCCCTGGCCGCGCTGGGCCTGGCCGGCGCCATCGGCTGGGTGCAGGTGCGCGAAGGGCGCGAGCGCGCCGCCGCGGCCGAACGCGAGCGGCTCGAGGCCGAGCGCGCGAGCGAGGAGGCCAGCCGCGTGAACGTGGCCAACCAGGCGGCCATTCTTCGCCTGATGAACGAGCTGCAGACGGTGGCCGAGGGCGACCTCACGCACGAGGCGACGGTGACCGAGGACATCACCGGCGCCATCGCCGACTCGGTGAACTACACGGTGGAAGAACTGCGCCTGCTGGTGGGCAACGTGCAGAACACGGCCACCCGGGTGGCGCAGACCACCTCGCAGGTGGAAAACACCTCCACCGAACTGCTGGCCGCGTCGACCGAGCAGTTGCGCGAGATCCGCGAGACCGGCCAGTCGGTGCTGACCATGGCCGAGCGCATCAACGGCGTGTCGGCGCAGGCGCAGGAATCCGCCTCGGTGGCGCGCCAGTCGCTGGAGGCGGCCTCCTCGGGGCTGGAGGCGGTGCAGAACGCGATCGGCGGCATGAACGCGATCCGCGACCAGATCCAGGAAACCTCCAAGCGCATCAAGCGCCTGGGCGAATCCTCGCAGGAGATCGGCGAAATCACCGAGCTGATCTCGGACATCACGGAACAGACCAACGTGCTGGCCCTGAACGCCGCCATCCAGGCCGCGTCCGCCGGCGAAGCCGGCCGGGGCTTCTCGGTGGTGGCCGAGGAAGTGCAGCGCCTGGCCGAGCGCTCGGCCGACGCCACGCGCCAGATCGCCGCGCTGGTGAAGGCGATCCAGACCGACACGCAGGATGCGGTGGGCGCCATGGAGCGTTCCACGCAGGGCGTGGTGGAAGGCGCCAAGCTGTCCGACAACGCCGGCACCGCGCTGTCCGAGATCGACCGCGTGTCGCGCCGCCTGGCCGAGCTGATCGAGCAGATCTCGCAGTCGGCCTCGCGCGAAGCCGACTCGGCCAACGTGGTGGCCGCCAACATCCAGCACATTTTCGCCGTGACCGAGCAGACCGGCGAGGGCACGCGTACCACCGCCAAGCAGGTGCGCGAACTCTCGCACATGGCCGAGGAACTGCGTCAGTCGGTGGCGCGTTTCAAGATCGCCTGACACACACAAGAAACCAGCCGAGCCCAACGTGTCGCTCCGTCCCCCTGCCACGGCCCCTGTCACCGGCAATGCGCCGGCCACCGAAGACCTCGGCCCGCTGGCCTGGGTGCTCGGGGAAACCCAGAAATCGATCGACGGCGCGGTCAAGCTGCTGCGCCGCGTCGCCCACGAGGTGGGACACGGGCCCGATCCCGACAGCGGGGCGCTGCGCCAGGCGCGCCAGCAACTGCACCAGGCCGTGGGCGCGCTGCAGATGGTGGGCCATGCCGAGCCGGCGCTGGTGCTCGGCGCGATGGAATTCGCCGTGCAGGGCTTCGTGGTCGAGCCGGCGCATTGCACCGACGCGGCCGTGCACAAGATCGAGCGGGCCGGCTTCGCCGTCTCCGAGTTCCTGCAGGCCGTGCTCGCGGCCAAGGCCGTGTCCCCGGTGGCCCTGTTCCCGCAATACCGCGCGGTGCTCGAGATCGCGGGCAACGAACGCATCCACCCCGCCGACCTGTGGCCCTACGCCTGGCTCTGGGCCGAGGTGCCCCAGCGGCCCAGCGGCCGCCCCGCGCTGGTCTACGATCCGGCGGTGCGCTCGCAGTTCGACCGCGAGGTGCTCAAGGTCGTCAAGAGCGGCGACGAGGGCGCGGCCCGCCGCCTGCACGTGCTGAGCCTGGGCCTGGCCCACGGTTCGGTGCAGCCGAAGGTGGCCAGCTTCTGGTCGCTGGCCGCGGGCTTCTTCGAGGCGCTGGCGCTCGGCTTGGTGTCGGCCGACGTGTACGCCAAGCGTGCCGCCTCGCGCGTGCTGCTGCAGTACGCCACGCTCGCGCGCGGCGACCAGGCGGTGTCCGACCGGCTCGGGCAGGACCTGCTGTTCTTCTGCGCGCAGGCCGTGCCCGGCCCGCGCGACGAGGCCGCCACGCTGCGCGCCGTGCGCGTGGCCTGGGGCATCGCCAACCAGCAGGCCGTGGACTACACGACCGAGCAGTTCGGCCGCTTCGATCCGGTCGTGCTCGCGCAGGCGCGCAAGCGCATCGAAACCGCCAAGGACATGTGGTCGGCGCTGTCGGGCGGCGACCTGGGCCGCGTGCGCCAGGTGGTCGACACCTTCGCGCAGCTGGGCGAGTCGCTGCACCGGCTGCATCCGCCGAGCGTGCCGATGGCGCAGGCGCTGAACCATGCGGTCGACGCCTCGGTGCGCTCCGGCCGCGCGCCCTCCACCGAGCTGGCGATGGAGGTCGCGACCTCCATCCTCTACCTCGAAGCCGCCTTCGAGGACCTGGACCCGCAGGACCGCCAGCTCACCGCGCGCACCGTGCAGCTCGCCGGGCGCATCGAGCGCGCGCGCGAGGGCGGCCGCTCCGAGCCGCTGGAGCCCTGGATGGAGGAGCTCTACCGCCGGGTGAGCGACCGCCAGACCATGGGCACCGTGGTCGACGAGTTGCGCGCCCACCTGGCCGAGCTCGAGAAGTCGCTGGACCAGTTCTTCCGCCGCCCGGCCGACAAGAGCCTGCTGCGCACCGTGCCCAGCCAGCTGCTGCAGATGCGCGGCGTGTTCTCCGTGCTGGGCCTGGACCAGGCGGCGCAGACCGTGCAGTGCATGCGCGAGAACGTCGAGCACCTGCTGGCCGACGACGCGCCGGCCGACGCCTCGGGCGACTTCGATGCGCTGGGCAACAACCTGGGCGCGCTGGGTTTCCTGATCGACATGCTGGGCTACCAGCCGGCGCTGGCCAAGCGCCTGTTCGTCTTCGACGCGCAGGCCGGCGAACTCAAGCCGCTGATGGGGCGCCAGTCCGAGGAGGCCGCGCGCCGCGCCTCGGACGACGGCAGCATCGCCGCCGCATCGGCGCCCGTGGACGGCGCGGACACCGTGCTCAGCGTCGAGGACGTGGACGCGCAGATCGCCGCCCGGCTCGCCGCGCTCGCGGGGCCCGGCCGCAAGGCCGCCTCGCCGATCGAGGAATTCAGCCGCGCCGCCGACAGCTGGACCGCCCGCATCACCGGCCCGGCGCCGCTGGAGGCGCTGCCCGACACGGAGGTCACCGAGCTCGAGGAAGACGACCTGCGCGACATCTTCCTGGACGAGGCGCGCGAGGTGCTGCACAACGGCCTGGCCGCCATCGCGGCGCTGAGCAGCCAGCCGGCGGACGTCGGCGAACTGACCGTGCTGCGCCGCGCGTTCCACACGCTCAAGGGCAGCTCGCGCATGGTCGGCCTGTCCGATTTCGGCGAAGCCGCCTGGTCCTACGAGCAGGTGCTCAACACCTGGCTGGCCGACCAGCGGCCGGCCACGCCCGCGATGCTCGCCGACACCGGCAAGGCACTGCGCGACTTCAGCAGCTGGGTGGAGGCGATCGCCGCCGGCGAGCCGCACGGCTGGCATGCCGATGCCTTCCGCACCGCGGCGCAGGCCCTGGCTGCCGGCGAGAGCGACGGCCCCGCGCCGTCGCTGCCGGATGCCAGCGCGCTCGCCGTCGCGGCGCGCCACATCGCGGCCGAGCCGCCGGCGCCGGCCGCGCCCGTGCTGCCCGAGCTGCCGTCGCTCGACTTCCCCGCCACCGCCTTCCAGGCGCCGCCGAGCGAGGTGCCGTCGCCATGGACGGACGATGCGCCCACGGTCGCGGCCGAGCTCGAGATCCCCGCCGTGTCGACGCTGCTGGCCGCCGAATCCGCGGCCGAGCCCGAACCGCAGGCGCAGGAGGACGTGCCGCCGCACGACGACTTCGCCGTCACCGACATCCTGTTCGACTTCCCCGAGCTGTCCGATCCTCCGGCGCCGGCCGCCGACGGAGACGAGGCCATCGACTTCCTCGCCGCCGGCCGTGCGGGCGAGGCGGCGGTCGAGACCGGCGATGCGCCCGGCGTGCCGGACGCCGCGGCGCCGGCCGAGCCTCTTGAAGACATCATCGACACCGGAGCCACGCCGGACGAGCCTGCCGCCGCCCATCCCGCCCACGACGAAGTGCCGAGCGAGGCCGACGCCGAGCCCGTCACGCCGGCCAGCGCCGAAGACCCGGTCAAGGTCATCGGCCCGCTGCGCATCGGCATCGCGCTCTACAACGTCTACCTCAACGAGGCCGACGAATGGTCGCGCCAGCTCGCGACCGACATCGGCGAATGGGCGCTGCAGCCGAACGAGCGCATCGCCGAATCGACGCTCGCGCTCACCCATTCGCTGGCGGGCAGTTCCGCCACGGTCGGCTTCCAGGGCCTGTCGGACATGGCCCGCGCCTTCGAGGCGGCGCTGCGGCGCCTGCAGCACCACAACCAGGGCACGGCGGCGCAGGGCGCCGCGCTCGTGGCCGCGGCCGAGGACATGCGGCGCCTGCTGCACCAGTTCGCCGCCGGCTTCCTCAAGGAGCCTGCCGAAGAGCACATGCGCGCGCTGCGCGAACTGGCCGACGCGCCGCCGTCGGCCGGCCCGCGGGTGCTGCAGCCGCAGCCGTCCCCGGTGTTCGTCGACGACGTGGTGCTCGAGGACACCGACGATGCGATCGACGTCGCCGACGCGGTCGATGCCGACCTCTTCCCCGTCTTCGAGGACGAGGCCGCCGAACTGCTGCCGCAGCTGGGCACCGCGCTGCGCGACTGGGCCCGCACGCCCGACGATCCGGCGCCGCGCGCCGTCGCGCTGAGAACGCTGCACACCCTCAAGGGCAGCGCCCGGCTGGCCGGCGCGATGCAGCTCGGCGAACGGGCGCACCGCATGGAGTCGGCCATCGAGGCCATCGGCACGCAGCAGATCGAGCCTGCCGCGGTCGAGCGGCTGATCGCGCGCTTCGACACCCTGCAGACCACCTTCGACGCGCTGCGCGCGGCGGACAGCGCGGCGCAGGCCGCGCTCGCCCGGCGGGCCGCGGCACCGGTGCCGCCGCCCGCGCCGGTCGAAGCCCAGGTCGAAGCCCCCGCCGACGCGGCCGCCCCCGTACCCGCCGAGGCTTCCGCCATCGCCCAGCCCGCCTCGTCGGCGCTGGCGCCGCTGCGCCCGGCCTCGGGCCAGACCGTGCGCATCCGCACGCACCTGCTCGACCGCCTGGTGGCGCAGGCCGGCGAAGTCATCATCACGCGCTCGCGGCTGGAGGCCGAGCTCGGCCAGCTGCGCGCCTCGCTCGCCGACCTGACCGGCAACCTCGACCGCCTGCGCCAGCAGCTGCGCGACATCGAGGTGCAGGCCGAAAGCCAGATGCAGTCGCGCCTGGCGCAGGCCAAGGACACGCAGCAGAGCTTCGACCCGCTGGAGTTCGACCGCTTCACGCGCGTGCAAGAGCTCACGCGGATGATGGCCGAGTCGGTCAACGACGTCGCCACCGTGCAGCGCACGCTGCAAAAGACCGTGCAGGCGACCGAGGACGGCCTGTCCGCCCAGGCGCGCCAGACGCGCGAGCTGCAGCGCGGCCTGCTGCGCACGCGCATGGTGGAGTTCGAGGGCATCTCCGAGCGGCTGTACCGGGTGGTGCGCCAGGCCTCCAAGGACACCGGCAAGCAGGTGCGCCTGGACATCACCGGCGGCACCATCGAGATGGACCGCGGCGTGCTCGACCGCATGACGCCGGCCTTCGAGCACCTGCTGCGCAACTGCGTGGCGCACGGCATCGAGAGCGCCGACGTGCGCCAGAAGGAAGGCAAGGACGCGGCGGGCCTGATCACCATCGACCTGCGGCACGAAGGCAACGACGTGTCGGTGAGCTTCCGCGACGACGGCGCGGGCCTGGACCACCGCCGCATCGCCCAGCGCGCCCGCGCGCTGGGCCTGGTCGCCAAGGGCCAGCCGGTGAGCGACGAGGAAGCGGCCGACCTGATCTTCCAGCCCGGCTTCTCCACCGCCGAGCAGGTGTCCGAGCTGGCGGGCCGCGGCATCGGCATGGACGTGGTGCGCGCGCAGGTCGCGGCACTGGGCGGGCGCATCGAGACGCGCAGCAGCCGCGGGCAGGGCACCGAGTTCCGGCTGGTGCTGCCGTTGACCACCGCCGTGACGCACGTGGTGATGCTGCGCGCCGGCAGCGTGTCCATCGGCGTGCCCTCCAACCTGGTCGAGCTGGTGCAGCGTGTCGCCGCGCCCGACCTGGAGCGCGCCTACCGCACGCAGCAGCACGTGTTCGCCGGCGAGCCGGTGCCCTTTTACTGGGCCGGTGCGCTGCTGCAGGCTTCCGCGCGCAGCGACGCGCCGCCGACCAAGACCAACACCGTGGTGGTGGTGCGCAGTGCGGCGCAGCGTGCGGCGCTGCACGTGGACGAAGTGCTGGGCAACCAGGAAGTGGTGGTCAAGAACCTCGGCCCGCAGCTGGCGCGCCTGCCCGGCATGGCCGGCATCTCGGTCCTGGCCTCGGGCGCTGTGGCGCTCATCTACAACCCGGTGGCGCTGGCCGCGCTGCACGGCGACAAGGCGCGCGAGCTGCAGGCTGCCGGCGCGCCGGAGGCGCTGCCGGCGACCGCGGGCGAGGCCGCCGAGGCCGCCGTGCCGCCCGTGGCCGCCGAGGTGCCGCCCTCGCAGATCCCGCTGGTGCTGGTGGTCGACGACTCGATCACGGTGCGGCGCGTCACGCAGCGCCTGCTGCAGCGCGAGGGCTACCGCGTGTCGCTGGCGGCCGACGGCCTGCAGGCGCTCGAGCGCCTGCAGCAGGAGCGCCCGTCGGTGGTGCTGTCCGACATCGAGATGCCACGCATGGACGGGTTCGACCTGGCGCGCAACATCCGCGCCGACCAGGCGCTGGCCGGGCTGCCGATCATCATGATCACCTCGCGCATCGCCGAGAAGCACCGCGAGCACGCCAAGCAACTGGGCGTGAACCACTACCTGGGCAAGCCCTATTCCGAAGACGAGCTTCTGCGGCTGGTGCGGCAGTACGCCAACGTCGAATTGCCGCAAGCAGCGGCCTGAACCGGCCTAGGATTTGCCGGTCGCGTCGCCACGCACCACCGCGTAGCGCTGCAGCGTGCGCTCGCGGGCCTGCGCGTGGTCGACGATCGGCTGCGGGTAGGTCTTGCCCAGCGTGATGGCCGCCGCGGTCAGCTCCACCGGCGTGGCCGTCCAGGGGGTGTGGATCGCGGTGTCCGACAGCTTTGCCAGCTCGGGCACGTAGCGCCGGATGAACTTGCCCTCGGGGTCGAAGCGCTGGCTCTGGGTGACCGGGTTGAAGATGCGGAAGAAGGGCTGCGCGTCGCAGCCGCTGGAGGCCGCCCACTGCCAGCCGCCGTTGTTCGACGCGAGCTCGAAGTCGTTGAGGTGGGTGGCGAAGTAGGCCTCGCCGCGCCGCCAGTCCAGTCCCAGGTCCTTGCTCAGGAAGCTCGCGGCCACCATGCGCAGGCGGTTGTGCATGTAGCCGCTGTCGTTGATCTGGCGCATCGCGGCATCGACCAGCGGGTAGCCCGTCTCGCCCTTGCACCAGGCGTCGAACAGCGCGTCGGCATGCTTGCCGTGGTGCCACTGGATCCGGTCGTAGGCCGGCTTGAAGCTCTTGCCTTCGGCCACGTGGGGGTGGTGCGCCAGGATCTGGAAGTAGAAGTCGCGCCAGATCAGCTCGCTCAGCCAGGCGGCCGCGCCGGCGTTGCCGTGCAGCGACAGGCGGTGTGCCGCGCCGGCCAGCGTGCGGATGGAGACGGTGCCGAAGCGCAGGTGCACGCCCAGGTAGCTGGGTCCGCGCACCGACGGGTAGTCGCGCGCCACGTGGTAGCGGTCGATGCGCTCGAAGAATTCCTCGAACAGGCGCGCGCCGCCCTCGCTGCCCGGCACGATCCCCAGCGCGGCGAGGTTGGTCTTCTCGAAGCCCAGGGCCTGCAGCGCGGGCACCGGCGCGCGCTCGGCGGGCGGCGGTGCAATCAGCGCGTCGGCATGCACTTCGACCGGGTAGGGCTTGAAGTAGAACGGGTCGGCCGCCCTGGCCAGCCAGGCGCGCTTGTAGGGGGTGAACACCGTGTAGGTCTGGCCGGCCTGGGTCAGCACCTCGTCGCGCTCGAAGACGGCCTGGTCCTTGAAGGTCTGGAAGCTGATGCCGGCGTTGGCCAGCGCGCCGAAGACCTGGGCGTCGCGCGCCAGGGCGAAGGGCTCGTCGTCGCGGTTGGCGAACACCGCCTGCACCTCCAGCGCCCGGGCCAGGGTGGGAATCTCGGTCTCGGCGACCGCATGCCGCACGATCAGCCCGCCGCCCATGGCTTCCAGCTGCGCCTGCAGCGCCGCCACCGATTCGCGGATGAATTCCACCCGCCGGTCCGAGCGCGGGAGCGCGTCCAGGATCGCCCGATCGAACACGAAGGCGCACAGCACCTGCCGGCAGTGGCGCAGCGCATGGTAGAGCGCGGCGTGGTCGTGCGCGCGCAGGTCGCGGCGGAACCACACCAATCCCTTGGGGTAGGTCTTGTCGACGGCCAGTAAAATTGGCGGCATGGTCACCGATTCTGCCCCCATGAACCTCACGCATCACTTCCTGATCGCGATGCCGGGGCTGGAGGACGCGGCCTTCAGCCGCAGCGTGGTCTACCTGTGCGAGCACAGCGAGCGCGGGGCGCTGGGGCTGGTGATCAACAAGCCCAGCGACATCAACCTCAAGGTGCTGTTCGAGAAGGTCGAACTGCACCTCGCCCGTCCCGAGCTGGGCGAGGCGCCGGTGTTCCAGGGCGGCCCGGTGCAGACCGAGCGCGGCTTCGTGCTGCACGAGCCGGTGTTCGCCGAGTCGCAGGACAACAGCGAGTCCGTCTACGCCTCGACCATGACCATTCCCGGCGGGCTGGAGATGACCACCTCCAAGGACGTGCTGGAGGCGCTGGCCACCGGCGCCGGCCCGCGCAAGGTGCTGGTCTCGCTGGGCTATTCGGCCTGGGGCGAGGGCCAGCTCGAATCCGAGCTGGCCGAGAACAGCTGGCTGACCGTGGGCGCCGACCCGGCGGTGATCTTCGACACGCCGGTCGAGCAGCGCTACGACAAGGCCCTGTCGCTGCTCGGACTGCAGGCCTGGACGCTCTCGCCGGATGCGGGGCATGCGTGAGTGAAGCGACCGCCGTCCCGGCCCGTTTCCAGCAGTTCCTGGCCTTCGATTTCGGCCGCAAGCGCACCGGCGTGGCCAGCGGCAACCGGCTGCTGGGCACTGCCACGCCACAGGCCACCATCGCCGCCCAGGGCGATGCGCGGCTGGCCCAGATCGCCATGCGGATCCGCGAATGGCAGCCCGACGCGCTGGTGGTCGGCGTGCCCTGGCACCCCGACGGCGCGCCGCACGAGAACACCCGCGCGGCCCAGCGCTTCGCGCGCCAGCTGCACGGCCGCTTCGGGCTGCCGGTGTACGAGGTGGACGAGCGCTACAGCACCACCGAGGCGCTGGCCGCCGGGGCGCGCGACGCCGATGCCGCCTCGGCCTGCATCATCCTGGAGCAATTCCTGAGGAGCCTTCCGTGAATCCCGTCGTTCCCAACGCCGAGGCGCTGTACGTCGATCTGCAGCGCGGCGTGAAGGCGCTGCTGCGCGCCGACACGCACCTGGTCGGCATCACTTCCGGCGGCGCCTGGCTCGCCGAGCGCCTGCACAAGGACCTGGGCCTGTCCGGCGCGCCCGGTGTCATCTCCTCGGCCATGCACCGCGACGACTTCGCGCGGCGCGGCATGACCGCCAGCGCGCAGACCTCGCTGCCCTTCGAGATCGACGGCGCCGACGTGCTGCTGCTGGACGACGTGCTCTACACCGGCCGCACCATCCGCGCGGTGCTCAACGAGCTGTTCGACTTCGGCCGCCCGGCCTGCGTGCGGCTGGCGGTGCTGGTGGACCGCGGCGGGCGCGAGCTGCCGGTGGCGGCGGACTTCGCGGCCGCGCAGCTGGCACTGCCCGACACGCAGCTGCTGGCCCTGGCCCGCGCGCAGGACGGCACGCTCTCGCTGCAGGTGGAGGACAACCGCTGATGCTGTACAAGCGCAACCCGCAACTCAACAGGAACGGCGAGCTGATCCACCTGCTGTCGATCGAGGGCCTGCCCAAGGACATCGTCACCCACATCCTCGACACCGCCGCCAACTTCGTCAGCGTGAGCGACCGCGAGGTGAAGAAGGTGCCGCTGCTGCGCGGCAAGAGCGTGTTCAACCTCTTCTTCGAGAACTCCACGCGCACCCGCACCACCTTCGAGATCGCGGCCAAGCGGCTGTCGGCCGACGTGCTCAATCTCGACATCGCGCGCTCCTCGGCGAGCAAGGGCGAATCGCTGCTGGACACCATCGCCAACCTCAGCGCGATGGCGGCCGACCTGTTCGTGGTGCGGCACAGCGAGTCGGGCGCGCCCTACCTGATCGCGCAGCACGTCGCGCCGCACGTGCACGTGATCAACGCCGGCGACGGGCGGCATGCGCACCCCACGCAGGGGCTGCTCGACATGTACACCATCCGCCACTACAAGAAGGACTTCAGCAACCTCACGGTGGCGATCGTCGGCGACGTGCTGCACTCGCGCGTGGCGCGCTCCGACATCCATGGCCTGACGACCCTGGGTTGCGCCGAGGTGCGCGTGGTCGGCCCGCGCACCCTGGTGCCCGGCGACCTGGCGCCGATGGGCGTGCGCGTGTTCCACACGCTGGAGGAGGGCATCAAGGACTGCGACGTGGTGATCATGCTGCGCCTGCAGAACGAACGCATGAGCGGCGCGCTGCTGCCCTCGAGCCAGGAGTATTTCAAGACCTACGGCCTCACCCCCGAGAAGCTGCGCCTGGCCAGGCCGGACGCGATCGTGATGCACCCGGGGCCGATCAACCGCGGCGTGGAGATCGCCTCCGAGGTGGTGGACGGCAGGCAGAGCGTGATCCTGCCGCAGGTCACCTTCGGCATCGCCGTGCGCATGGCCGTGATGAGCATCGTGGCGGGGAACGAGGCATGAGCATCGAGAGAATTCTGATCAAGGGCGGCCGCATCATCGATCCCGCTTCGGGCACCGACCGCCAGGGCGATGTGGCGCTGGCCGACGGCAAGGTGCTGGCGCTGGGCGCCGCGCCCGCGGGCTTCGAGGCCGACCGCACCCTCGACGCCGCGGGCTGCCTGGTCGTGCCGGGCCTGGTCGACCTCGCCGCGCGCCTGCGCGAGCCCGGCTACGAGCACGAGGGCATGCTGGAAAGCGAGATGGCCGCGGCCGTGGCCGGCGGCGTGACCAGCCTGGTGTGCCCGCCCGACACCGACCCGGTGCTCGACGAGCCCGGCCTGGTCGAGATGCTCAAGTTCCGCGCCGAGAAGCTGCAGCGCGCGCGCCTGTTCCCGCTCGGCGCGCTCACGCGCGGCCTGGCCGGCGAGGTGCTCACCGAGATGGCCGAGCTCACCGAGGCCGGCTGCATCGGCTTCAGCCAGGCCGACGTGCCGCTGACCAACACCCAGGTGCTGCAGCGCGCGCTGCAGTACGCCGCGACCTTCGGCTACACCGTCTGGCTGCGCCCGCAGGACCGCGACCTGGGCAAGGGCGTGGCTGCCAGCGGCCCGCTGGCCACGCGCCTGGGCCTGTCCGGCGTGCCGGTGGCCGCCGAGACCATCGCGCTGTTCACCCTCTTCGAGCTGATGAAGTCCACCGGCGCGCGGGTGCACCTGTGCCGCCTGTCCAGCGCGGCCGGCGTGCAGCTGGTGCGCGACGCCAAGGCCGCCGGCCTGCCGGTGAGCTGCGACGTCAGCATCAACTCGCTGCACCTGGTCGACACCGACATCGGCTACTTCGACAGCCGCGCGCGCCTGTCGCCGCCGCTGCGCCAGCAGCGCGACCGCGATGCGCTGTCGGCGGCCCTGGCCGACGGCACCATCGATGCGCTGGTGTCCGACCACACGCCGGTGGAGGCCGACGCCAAGACGCTGCCCTTCGCCGAGAGCGAGCCCGGCGCCACCGGGCTGGAGCTGCTGCTGCCGCTCGCGCTGAAGTGGGCCGAGGACAGTGGCGCCGGCCTGCGGCGCGCGATCGAGGTCGTCACCGCCGCGCCGGCCGGCCTGATCGGCGCGGCGGGCGTGGGCCGCCTGGCCGGAGGCGGTGTGGCCGACGTGGCCGTGGTCGATCCCGCGGTCGAATGGGAGGTGCGGCCCGAGGCGCTGAGGAGCCAGGGCAAGCACACGCCCTTCGCCGGCTACGCGCTGCGCGGCCGCGCGCGCGCCACCGTGGCCGGCGGACAGTTCGTGCACCCGCTCGACTGAGGCCGCGTCCCCGCGCCATGCGTTCGCTCATCGCCTGCTGGAAGCTGCTGCGCGCCGTGGTGCATGCGCTGGCTGGCTGGTGGACGATCCGCATGCGCTTTCCGGCGCTCTCGCAGGCCGAGCGCAACGCCCGGGTGCAGCAGTGGGCGGGGCGCATGCTGCAACTGCTCGATATCCGGCTGGTGGTGCAGGGCACGCCGCCCGCGCAGGGGCCCTTGCTGCTGATTTCCAACCACCTGTCGTGGCTGGACATCCTCGCCATCCATGCGGCGCAGCACGTGCGCTTCGTCTCCAAGTCCGTGGTGCACCACTGGCCGCTGATCGGCACGCTCGCCACCGGCGCCGGCACGCTGTACATCGAGCGCGAGCGGCGGCGCGACGCGATGCGCGTGGTCCACCACATGACGGAGGCGCTGCGCGAGGGCGACCTGATCGCCGTGTTCCCCGAAGGCACCACCAGCGACGGGCGTGCGCTGCTGCCTTTCCATGCCAACCTGCTGCAGGCCGCGATCTCGGCCGGTGCGCCGGTGCAGCCGGCGGCCCTGCGCTTCGTCGACGCCGCCAGCGGCGAAACCAGCACCGCGCCACGCTACATCGACGACGACAACCTGCTCGCCTCGCTGTGGCGCGTGCTGCGCGCACCGCTGCTGGCGGCCATCGTGCGCTTCGGCGAACCGCAGTCCTCGCACATGCGCGAGCGCCGCGCCTGGGCGCAGTCGTTGCACGCCGACGTGCGCGCGCTGCGCGAGGCGGCGCGGCTCGGGTAGCCCACCCCCAGCCTCGCCCACTGCGTGTGGCTCTGCACCCCCTCAAACCCCCTCAAGGGGGCGCACCCCTGCGGCCCGGCCAAGCCGGTTCCGCGGGTGCCTGCGAACGGGCCTGGCTGCGCCGGCCCTTTGTTTTCATGCCTCGCGGGTGACGCGTGCGCGCTACGTAAAACTGAGAACGAGTCAGATGCCGCCGAGGCACACGTACTTGATCTCCAGGAACTCGTCGAGGCCGTACTTCGAGCCCTCGCGTCCCAGGCCCGACTGCTTGACGCCGCCGAAGGGCGCCTCGGCGGTGGAGATCAGGCCGGTGTTCACGCCCACCATGCCCGACTCGAGCCGCTCGGCCACGCGCATGATGCGGCCGATGTCGCGGCTGTAGAAGTAGGCGGCCAGGCCGAACTCGGTGTCGTTGGCCAGCGCGATGGCTTCCTCCTCGGTGGAAAAGGAGAACACCGGCGCCAGCGGGCCGAAGCTTTCTTCGCGCGCGACCAGCATCTCCTTCGTCGCGCCGGCCACCACGGTGGGCTCGTAGAAGCGCCCGCCCAGCGCGTGGCGCCGGCCGCCGGTGAGCACCTTGCCGCCCTTGGCCACGGCATCGGCCACGTGCTCCTCGATCTTGGCCACCGCCTTGTCGTCGATCAGCGGGCCCTGCGTGACGCCTTCGTCCAGGCCGTTGCCCACCTTCAGCCCGCGCACCTTGGCCACCAGCTTCTCGGTGAAGGCCTCGCGCACGCTCTCCTGCACGTAGAGGCGGTTGGCGCACACGCAGGTCTGGCCGGTGTTGCGGTACTTGGAGATCATCGCGCCTTCCACCGCGGCGTCCAGGTCGGCGTCGTCGAAGACGATGAAGGGCGCGTTGCCGCCCAGCTCCAGCGACAGCTTCTTGATGGTGTCGGCCGACTGCTTCATCAGCGTGCGGCCCACCTCGGTGGAGCCGGTGAAGGTGAGCTTGCGCACCACCGGGCTGGCCGTCATCTCGCCGCCGATGGCGCTGGCCGAGCCGGTGAGCACCGACAGCAGGCCCGCCGGCAGGCCGGCGCGCACCGCGAGCTCGGCGAAGGCCAGGGCGGAGTAGGGCGTCTGCGTGGCCGGCTTGACCACCATCGCGCAGCCGGCGGCCAGCGCCGGGCCGGCCTTGCGGGTGAGCATGGCGGTGGGGAAGTTCCACGGCGTGATCGCAGCGGTGACGCCCACCGGCTGCTTGAGTGCCAGGATGCGGCGGTCGGCCGAGGGCGCGGGGATGGTGTCGCCGTACACGCGGCGCGCCTCCTCGGCGAACCACTCGATGAAGGAGGCGGCGTAGGCGATCTCGCCCTTGGCCTCGGCCAGCGGCTTGCCCTGCTCGCTGGTCATGATCAGCGCCAGGTCGTCGGTGTTCGCCAGCATCAGGTCGTTGAGCTTGCGCAGGATGGCCGAGCGTTCCTTGGCGGGCCGCCGGCCCCAGTCGCGCTGGGCGGCCTCGGCGGCGGCGATGGCGCGCTTCGTTTCCTGTGCGCCGCACACCGGCACGGTGCCGATGCGCTCGCCGGTGGCGGGGTTGCCCACCTCGACGGTCTTGCCGTCGTCGGCATCGATCCATTCGCCGGCCACGTGGGCCTGCTGGCGCAGCAGGGAGGGGTCTTTGAGTTCGAGCATGTCGGGGTGTCTCTTCGGTTCGGTGGTGGTGTCGGGCCAGAAGCGTGTCCGACAAGGATAGCCAATGTGGCCGAGTGCTTCCTGTGGGCGCGCCGCAGCCCGCCCCTGCCTTGCGGTAAAGTCGCCGGTTCTGTCCGTCCCTGTAGTTCAATGGATAGAACGGCCCCCTCCTAAGGGGCAGATACAGGTTCGATTCCTGTCGGGGGCGCCACATGCGTGGCGGGGGAGAATTCACGGCTCCCCATGACGCACGCTACCCCAGACACCCCGCCGCACCGCTGGCTCCCGCTGAACTTGGTCGCCCAGATGGCGCTCGGCCTGCTGGCCATGACGATCTGCCTGCCGTCGATGCAGGACTGGCCCGCCACCTTCGGCGCCAGCCAGGCGCAGGTGCAACTCACCTTCAGCGGCTTCGTGGCCGCATTCGGCGGCCTGCAGCTCGTGCACGGGCCGCTGTCCGACCGCATCGGCCGCAAGCCGGTGCTCATCGGCGGCCTGGCGCTGTGCCTGGTGGGATCGCTGTCGAGCGCGGCGGCGACGGATCTGTACGGGCTGACCCTCGCGCGCATCCTGCAGGGCGCCGGCAGCGCCGCGGGCATGGTGGTCGGCCGGGCCATGGTCCAGGACCTGTTTCAGGGCTCGGGCCGTACCCGGATGATGGCTTTCGTCGGCATGACCATGGGCGTATGCCCGCCGGTGGCCATGCTGGTCGGCGGGCAGCTGCATGTGCGGCTGGGCTGGCAGGCCGGCTTCATCCTGATCGCCGCCCTGGCCGGCCTGCTGATGGTGGCCGCGTGGCGAGGCCTGCCGGCGAGCCGGCCGGCCCGGGCCGCACAGGCCGGCGGCTGGAACGCGCTGTTCGCCGGCTATGCCACGCTGGTGCGGCAGCCGAACTTCCTGCTCTACGTGGCCATCCTGGCGTCGGCCAGCGGCACCTTCTACGCCTTCCTCGCCGGCGCACCCCTGGTGCTGGGGAGCTACGGCGTCACGCCCGACCGCATCGGGCTGTACATCATGGCCGTGCCGACGGCCTACATCGTCGGCAACATGCTGACCACGCGCCTGATCGGCCGCCGCGGCGAGCGCTTCATCATGAACCTGGGGCAAGGGCTGTCGTGCGCCGGGCCGGCGCTGGTTCTCCTGCTGGCGCTGATCGGGCTTCACACGCCGCTGGCGCTGGCATTGCCGCTCGTCCTGCTGGGCATCGGCAACGGCCTGCTGATGCCGCCCACGCTCGTCGGGACGGTGGGTCTGGTGCCGTCCCTGGCAGGATCGGCTTCCGCGCTGGCCGGCCTGATGCAGCAGATGGTCGGCGCGCTCAGCGGCTTCCTCGTCGGGCTGGTGGTGCACGAGACCCCGGTCAATCTGGCGCTGATGATGCTCGGATGGATCGCGGTGGGGCTGGTCGCGCAGGCCGTGATGTACCGCGTGGCGAACAGGCCCTAGCTTCTCTTCCGGGATACGAGCTGCACCTTTCCGCAGTACGTGCAGCGGTACGCCCTCAGCCACGGGAAGGCCTTCATCCAGAGGCGACGACGGACGCGCTCCAGATCGCGCATGCCACAGGTGCAAGGCTTGAAAATAGACATGGGCACAAGTTTTGCCGGAGAAACCGGCAGTATTGCGCTGCAACATGAAAATTGTGTTGCTTGGCGAGACGGCGCTCGCCAGCGATGCGGCCCCCGTCCGACGCGGGGGCCGGCAGGGTCCGGACCGGCCTACTTGCTGAGGGCGTTGATGACGACCGCGGTGATCACGCCGGTGGCGATCGCCGCCAGCACATAGTCCGACCCGTTCTGCACCCACTGGTAGCCGCGCGGCGGCGCGCTCAGGCGATGCGCGCGCCAGTCGTTGACCACGTACTGGCGCTGGCGGAACTGCGGCGGCAGGCGATCGCCCCGGTTGAACCGCTGGTATTGCGGATAGGCGATCTGGGCGCGCTGGTAGGCGACCGGCGGGCGAACCTGCCTGGGGCCCGGCCGAACGACCGGCGGGCGGGCTTGCATGGGGGCCGGCCGGACGGCATGGCCGTGCGTGGCGGCGGGCCCGCGGTATGGGTCAGCATGCCGTGGCTGCGCGGTGGCCACGCTGCACAGGCCGATGGTGCCCGCGAGGGCTGCGGCGATGATCTTGGCGCTGTGGGACATGATGATTTCTCCTGGTGTGCATCGAAGAAGCTCGATGAACCCATCTTCGTCGTCCGGTGTGAAATTGCCGTGCACACAGGTGAAGGGCAGGCAATGGCCGTGTAAAGAAAAAGCCTACTGCTCCGGTGGAACCAAGGCCGGCCTGCGTCTGGCGCGGTCAATCGTTACGGAAGTCACACCCCGGCGCAGGCCTCGGCGCGTACGATGCCGGACATCGCATCCACCCTCAGGAGTCCGTTGCATGATCCTTCGTCCCTTGATCGCCGCCCTGGCCCTGTGCGCTGCCGGTGCCTCCTCGGCGCAGGCCGATCTGCTCGGCGCGCTCAAATCGCAGGCCGGCAACCTGGCGATGCCGTCGCTCGGCGCGAACACCGTCGGCAATGCGGCAGGCGTGCTGCAGTACTGCGTGAAGAACAACTACCTCGGCGGCGATGCGACATCGCTCAAGGACAAGCTGCTCGGCAAGGTCACGGGGCAGCAGGCGCAGCAGGCGGGCTACGCCAGCGGCACCGAAGGCCTGCTGCAGGGCAGCGACGGGAAATCGCTCAATCTGCAGGGGCTCTCGTCGAAGGTCAAGGAAAAGGCCTGCGACTACGTGCTCGAGAACGCCACGTCGCTGATCTGACGCCGCGCCGGCCCGCCGCCGGGGCGCGGATAATCGCCCCCATGCCTTTTGAGATTTTCTCCAACCCGCACGGCGACACGGCGCCGGTCGGGCCATGAGCCAGGAACCCCTGCGCATCGTCCTCGGCCCCCGCTGGGCGTTCTTCACCTACCAGCGCGAGGACCTCGAACTGCTCGGCACCGTCCAGCGCGGCATGCAGATCGGCGCACTGGCGCGCCTGCCGGACGGCAACTATGCCCAGGTCAACGGCGACATCGTCGGGCTGCTCAACAAGAGCCGCGTGGAGTTCGCGCTGCGTTCGGCCGGCGGCGCGAAGGCGGCGCGGGCGCCGCTGGGCATCGCCAGGCCCCCGGCGCCGGCGGCGACGGTGACGGTCAAGAAGCGCCGCCGCATCGTGCTGCCGCCGCAGGGCTGAACCGCCGTTGCGCTCACGCCGGCGCGATCTGCCCGAAGCGCCCGCCGTTGAAGTCGCGCACCGCCTGCACGATCTCCTCGCGGGTGTTCATGACGAACGGCCCGTGCCCGACGATGGGCTCGTCGATCGGCTCGCCGCTGAGCAGCAGCACCACGGCGTCGCTGTCGGCGTCCAGCGTCAGGCCGCTGCCCTCGCGCTCGAGCAGGGCCATCTGCGCGTCGCGCAGCAGCGTGTCGCCGTTGACCCGCACCGCGCCGCGCAGCACGACCACCGCCGCGGTGCGGCCATCCGCCACCGGCAGCGCCGCATGCGCGCCCGCCTGCAGGCGCAGGTCCCACACGTCGATCGGCGTGAAGGTGCGCGCCGGCCCCTGGTGGCCGTCGAGTTCGCCGGCGATCACCCGCGCCGTCGCGCCGCCGCCCGGCAGGGCCACCACCGGGATCTGCGCGTCGACGATGGCCTGGTAGCCGGGCGCGGTCATCTTGTCCCGCGCGGGCAGGTTGACCCAGAGCTGGACCATCTCCAGATCGCCGCCGGTGCGCGTGAAGGCCTCGGAGTGGAACTCCTCGTGCAGGATCCCGGCGCCGGCGGTCATCCACTGCACGTCGCCCGGGCCGATCACGCCGCCCTGGCCGGTGGAGTCGCGGTGCGCGACCTCGCCCCGGTAGACGATGGTCACGGTCTCGAAGCCGCGGTGCGGATGCTGGCCCACGCCGCGCGGGCGCTCGGCGGGGGTGAACCGTGCCGGGCCGGCATGGTCCAGCAGCAGGAAGGGGCTGGCCTCGCGGCCCAGGCGGTCGTAGCTGAACAGCGAGCGCACCGGAAAGCCGTCGCCCACCCAGTGCGGGTGCGGCGCGTGGTGGGTGCCGAGGATCTTCTTCATGACGCGATTCCTTTCGTTGCGCGGGGCGTGGCGCCCACCGGGGCGCCCTGAAGAAGGAACATGGGGTTGCAACGGCGGTTTCGATAGAGGCCGGATTTGCGCCGGCATCGTTCCATGGACAGGACGATCCGCGCCCTCGGTCGCGCCCTCAGTCGTATTGCACGGTATAGATCAGGTCCAGCCCGCTGCGCACGCCCGCCTGGCCGCGCAGCGTGAGCCGCTGCGTGAGGTCGTAGAAGATGAACAGCGTGCCCAGCGTGCCGGCGAGGCTGCGCTCGTAGGTGAGGTAGAAGTCCTGCGAGATGCGCTTGCCCAGCGTGAGGGCGGAGTTGCGCAGATCGCCGCCGTCGCCGGGGCCGCGGAAGCCGATCTCGTCCAGCCCGAAGCGGCTGGCCAGGCTGCCACCCGAACCGCCCTGGCCCAGGCCGCTGAGCAGCGCCAGGGCGGCCTGCTGCATCAGCAGGGCCTCGCCGCCGCTGCTGGCCGAGGCGCGGCCCAGCACCACCCACGACAGCGTCTCGGCGTCGGACAGCGGCGGCTCGGAATACAGCTGCACGCGCGGCAGCTGCGCGCTGCCGGTGATGCGCACGCCGGCGCGCTGCGCGATGTTGGGCCGCACCGCCAGGATGTCCAGCGCCGGGTTGTCGACCGGGCCGCTGAAGCGGGCGATGCCCGATTCCACGTCCAGCATCTGGCCGTAGGCGCGGTACTGGCCCTTGGCCGTCTTCACCTCGCCGGTGATGCGCGGCGGCCCGGTCAGGCTGGTGCTGCGGATGGCCAGCTTGCCCTCCAGCCGCGTCGTGATGCCGTGGCCCTGCACGGCGAAGTCGTCACCCAGGTCGAAGCCGACCTCGATGTCCGGCGGCTTGAGGGTGGCGGGCTGGTTCACGCGCGCCTGGTCGCGCACCGCTTCGCGCTCGGCGGCCTCCTGCGCCTCGCGCTCGCGGGCGGCGGAGCGGACCGTCACGTCGCTGCCCAGGCTGGCCGCCGTTTCGTCGGGCAGGATGATCACCGCGCGGTCGGTCTTCAGGTCGCCGCGCACGCTCAGGCGGCCGTCGTCCAGGCGCGCCTGCAGGTCGCCCGACAGGGTGATCTGGCGGTCGCTGCGCACCAGCGCGCGCAGGTGCCGCACCTGCGCCTGCATCGCCATGCGGATGCCGGTGCCGGCCCCGTCGGCCGGTGCGGCGCCCCAGCCGAGCTCGCCCCGCGCGGTCAGCGTGCCGCCGTCGGCGGCGGCCTCGCTGGCCGTGGTGCTGCGGTTGCCGCTCTGGCCGCCGATGCGCACCCGGCTGCCGGGGCCGCCGTGCAGCGTGAAGTCGGTGATCTGCACCCGGGTGCCCGCGAGCGTGGCGCGCAGGCGTCCGTCGCGCAGGTCCAGGCCTTCCACCTGCGCGCGCAGCGCGAGCTGGTCGGCCGCGAGCGTGCCGTTCCATTGCGGCAGCGTGCGGTTGCCCGAGAGGGTGGCGTCGGCTTCCAATGTGCCGGCCACGCGCCAGCCGGGGGGCGCCAGCATCGACCACACGCCCAGCTGCGGCAGGCGCGCGCTGACGCGGCCTTCCAGCGGCGCGTCGGGCGCCCATTGCCAGCCGCCGGCGCGCTGCTGCAGGCGCGTGCCGGCCTCGGCGCGGATCTGGCCGGCGCGCTCGCTGTCCCAGGCCAGGTGGGCGCGCACGCTGTCGCCTTCGGCGTCGACGCGCAGCTCGGCCTGGCGCAGGCCGGCCGGCGTGCTCGGGCCGCTGTCGGCGGCGTCGGTGGTGATCTCGCTCTTCGCGCCGGTGCCGGTGCTGTGGATGCGCCGCACCAGGGCGGATTCGCCGGCCTGCACGCGGATGTCGCCGCTGGCGCGGGCCAGACGCGCGCGCGCGCGCAGCTGGTCGCCGGCATCGATGTCCCACTCGCCGTCGAACATCAGGTCGCCGCTGACGCCCATTTCGCGCAGCGTCGCGTCGCCGCCGAAGGCACGCGTCCAGGCCATCGGCAGGTCCTGCAGCCGGCCCTTGGACTGCAGGCGGAAGGCCTTGCCGATGGCGGCGGTGGTCTGCTGGAAGCGGATCGGCTCCCAGTCGATGCGCACCGTGCCGGGCACCGGTCCGCGCAGGGTGGCGGCGCCGGCGGAGCTGTCCAGCGCCAGGCGCGCGCCGTCGGTGCGCACGGTGCCGGTCAGCGCGCGGCCCAGCTCCAGCGTCCAGGGGTCGCCGGGCTGCGTGCTGTCCTGGGCCTGCAGGCGCAGGCTCGCCAGGCTGGCATTCCACAGGTTGGCGCCCGCCAGGCCGCCGCTGGCGCGGGTGTCGAGGGTGACGCGCTGCGTGCCCAGCACCGCCTCGCCCTGCGCGGCCAGCGTGGCCTGGGCCAGGCTGCCGTCGAGTTCGGCGCGCACTTCGCGCAGTTGCACGGCGGTGGGTGGTGCCTCGCCTTCGGCCGGCAGCGTCAGGTCCAGGCGCGGCACGCCGAGGGTGGCCTTGAGGGTCGGCTCGGGGGTGCCGCGCGGCGCGGGCGTGCCCGGGCGTTGCAGGCGGCGCTGCAGGGCCTGCCAGCCGCCCTGCCAGCGGGCGTCCAGCCGGGCGCTGCCGCGGGCCGAGGTGCCGGCGAAGGCGGTCTCCAGGCCGGGCAGGCGCTCGACCCAGGCCTGCAGTGCCGCCGCGTCGTCCACGCGCACCTGCACGTCGCCGGCGCCCTGGGCGGGGGCGATGCGGCCGTCCACCTGCGCCTGCCCGCCGGGCAGCGCCAGGCGCAGCTGGCCGCTGCCGGCCTGTTCGGCCACGCGCAGCTGCAGCCGGCCTTCGACGAGGGCGCGCTCGGCCTCCACGCGCAGCTGCCGCAGCTCGAGCACCTCGTTCGCCCACTGGCCCTGGGCCAGCGCACGCTCCAGCTTCAGGCCCTGCAGCCCCGCCGCGCCGGCGCCGCCGGCCTCGGCCTGCAGGCGCAGGTCGAACACCAGGGCCTCGCCGCGCTGCTCGGCCTCGGCGCGGCCGCTGATGGGGGCGCCGGCCAGCTGCGTGTGCAGCTCGCCCGGCCGCACGCCGCGCACCGTGGCCTCGATCTTCCAGGGTTCGGGCGCCGGCTGCCATTCGCCCGCGGCCTCGATGCGGCCGTGGCCGGCGCGGATGTGGGCTTCGGGCAGGCGCCAGCGCGTGCCGTCGAAGCCGACCTGGGCCTCCACCGCCTCCACGGGCAGCCCGCCCTCGTCCCAGGGGCCGGGCCGGGCATTGCGGATGTCGGCGCGCGCCTGCCAGGCGTTCGGGCCGGCGGCCGCGTCCGGGCCGGCTTCGACGGTGCCGGTGAGCTGCGTGGCGGGCGCCTGCGGCCACAGGCGGGCCAGGTCCAGGTTCTCCAGCGCGGCCCGGGCGTCGATCACCGGCTGGGGCTGCCAGGGCGCGATGTTCGCCTGCAGCTGCGCCCGCATCGGGGTGTCGGCGTCTTCCTCGGCCGGCCTCACCTGGGCCTGCACGCGCAGGCGCGCGTCGCGGCCCGAGAGCGTGCCGGCGACGGTGGCGTCGGCGAGCACATCCAGGCTGCGGCCTTCCTCCAGCGGCGCCTGCACGCGGCCCTGCAGCGCCGCGTCCAGCGCCATCGGCGCGGGGCCCTGCAGCCGTACGCGCGCGCCGTAGCGGCCGTCGGCGATGTCCACGCCCTCGATGTCGAGCGCATGGTGCTGCGCCTCGTAGGCGTAGCGCCCGCGCAGCTGCGTGGCCTGCAGCGCGGGCGGCCCGCTCCAGCGCAGGTCGTCGATGCGGAAGGGCAGCTCGACCTCGACCGGCAGGGCGATCTGTTCCAGCGGCTCGGCGGGCGTGTCCTCGCCCGGTCCGAGCTTGTCGATCTGCAGCCGCTGGATGTGCATCTCGCCGAGCTGCACGCGACGGCGCAGCAGCGGACGCAGCTGCCAGTCGATCTCGGCCTGGTGCACTTCCACCGCCAGCGTCGGGCTCTGCCAGCGCAGCCAGCCGATGCGCCCGCCCGCGCGCAGCGAGCCCTGCACCTCGCGGCTTTCCAGCGTCTGGCCGGCGGGCAGATGGCGTGCGGCCTGCGCCAGCGCGGTGGCGAGCGACTGACTCGAGCCGGCCCACCACCAGGCCGCGGCGGCGAGCAGCAGGACCAGGGCGAGCAGCGCGGCGAAGGTCCAGAGCACGCCGCGCAGCGCGCGCCGGGTGCGCGATCGGGGCGGCCTGGCCGGCAGGGTGGGTGTCGCGTCCGTCATCGCCGTTGCGCTTTCAGAAGCTGAAGCCCAGGCGCAGGTGCAGCCTGAACTTCTTCACGTCCACGCCGTAGGCCAGGTCGGCCTGCACCGGCCCGACCGGGCTGCGCCAGCGCGCACCCACGCCCACGCCCACCTGGGGCTCGAGGTTGCCGGGCTTGTCGGCCACCGCGCCGGCATCGACGAAGACGACGCTTTCCCAGTCGGTCAGCCGGCCGTTGTGCACGTAGGGCCGCTGCCATTCGAGGCTGGCCACCCCCAGGTAGCGGCCGGCGACGGTGGCGCCGCCGGCGTCCAGGGTGCCGATCTGGCGGTAGCCGTAGCCGCGCACGGTGGTGTCGCCACCGGTCAGGAAGAGCAGGGTGGAGGGGATCTGCGCCTCGTCGCGCGCCACCACCGCGCCCAGCTCGGCCCGCAGCGCCAGCCGGCTCTGGCGGGCCGCCGCGGGCTCGTCGCCCTCGGGCACCCGGCCCAGCGGCAGGATGCCCAGGCCGCGCGCGTAGATGCGCGTGAACGGCAGGTGCCGGCCGGCGAGGGTGTAGCCCGCGCCCAGTTCGAGCGCGAAGCCCCAGCCGCGGCGCGGCGCGGCGGCGTCGTCGAAGTAGCGGCCGGTCCAGCCCCAGTTGAAGCTCAGCGCCGAGGCCGAGGGCGGCGCACCCTCGCCGACGTACTCGGCGTAGTCGTACTGCAGGAAGTACGAGCGGTCGATGCGCTCGCTGTTCTTGCTGCGGCTGGCGCGCAGGCGGCCGCTGTTGACGTCGTAGGTGCCCGAGGCTTCCTGCTTGACCTCGCCCGAGGCGCCCCAGCGCCAGCCTTCGTCGTTCGGGATCGCCGTCCACGCGCTGCCGAGCGAGCGCACGTTGCGGTCGATCGAGGCCCGGGAGACCGCACGCCAGCCCAGCAGCGGCATGCGGTTGTGCGTGTGGTCGATCGACACGCGCGGGCCGCTGTCGGTGGTGAAGCCGGCGCCCAGCACCACTTTCTGCAGCGGCGCCTCGCGCACCTGCGCGATCACCGGCGCGAACTGCGGGTTGGTGCCGTCGGTGTCGAGCGTGAGGAACACCGAGTCGAAGTAGCCGCTGCTGGCCAGCCGGGCCTGGGCGTCCAGCAGCTTCTGCTGGTCGTAGTCGGCGCCGGTGGGCAACTGGGCGATGCGGCGCATCGCGTCGGCGTCGTAGCGCCGGATGCCGTTGATCTGCAGCGGGCCGAAGCGGTAGGCCGGTCCCGACTGGTAGTTGACGCCCAGGCGGGCGCTGCGCCGGTCGGCATCGATCTCCGCCCGGCTGTTGACGATGCTGCCGGTCGGGTAGCGCCTGGCCACCAGGCCGCGCAGGCCGACGGCCTTGGCGCCGTCCCAGTCCTGCTGGCTGAAGAAACTGCCGGGGCCGAGCCGCCAGCCGGCGCGGATGGCGTCGCGCTGCGCGACGGCCTCCGGATCGTTGGCGATTGGGCCGCTGAAGCTGATCTGCACCTCGCCCACGCGCGTGCGCTCGCCGGGCAGGACGGTGATCCTGACTTCGCGCGGCGCCGCCGGGTCGTCGGGGGTCTCGTGCAGCTCGAGCGTGAGCGTGGGCGTGAAATAGCCCAGCGTGTTCAGCAGCTCGCGCGCGTTGGCTTCGGCCGCGACCATCAGGCGCGACAGCTCGGGCGTGCCGAGGTCGTCGAGCTGGCGGTAGCGCTGCAGTTCGAGGTGGCGCTCCAGGTGCTCGCGCACCTCGTCGGGCGCCTCGACGCGGACCGCGAAGCCGTGGCGCTCGTCGTCGGCCTGGCCGTTGTCGGTTTCCACCGGCTTCGCGCTCGCGGCGGCATCGCTTGCGTCTTTTTTCGGCAGCAGGCTGCACCCTTGCAGCCCGAGCACAAGAGCGAGACAAAGAAAAAGCGCCGGACGCCATGCCGGCGCGGACGATCGTGCCACCCTGAGCATCGGTCCGATTCTGACATCAATGCATGGCCCTGCCGTGTCAGACAAGGCACCCGGCTGGCCAGCGGCCGTGGGCGGCAGGGGTGCCTACTTGGACAGCAGCCGCATCGCTTCCTCGAGGCCCTTGAGGGTCAGCGGGTACATGCGGTGCGACATGAGCTGCTGGATCACCGCGATGCTCTGGCGGTACTGCCACACGCCCTGCGGCTCGGGGTTGATCCAGGCGAACTTGGGAAAGGCGTGGGTGAGGCGCTGCAGCCACTCGGCGCCGGCCTCCTCGTTGTTGTACTCCACGCTGCCGCCGGGCTGCAGGATCTCGTAGGGACTCATGGTGGCGTCGCCGACGAAGACCAGCTTGTAGTCCTTGTTGTACTTGCGGATGATGTCCCAGGTGGCGAACTTCTCGGAGAAGCGCCGCCGGTTGTTCTTCCACATGAAGTCGTAGACGCAGTTGTGGAAGTAGTAGAACTCCAGGTGCTTGAACTCGGTCTTGACGGCCGAGAACAGCTCTTCCACCCGCTGGATGTGTTCGTCCATGGTGCCGCCCACGTCCATCAGCAGCAGCACCTTGACGTTGTTGTGGCGCTCGGGGCGCATCTTGATGTCCAGGTAGCCGGCGTTGGCCGCGGTCCGGCTGATGGTCTCGTCGAGGTCGAGCTCGTCCTCGTGGCCCTCGCGCGCGAACTTGCGCAGCCGCCGCAACGCGATCTTGATGTTGCGCGTGCCCAGCTCCTGGCTGTCGTCGTAGTCCTTGTAGGCGCGCTGGTCCCACACCTTCACGGCGCTCTTGTTCTTGCCGGCGCCGCCGATGCGGATGCCCTGCGGGTTGTAGCCGCCGTGGCCGAAGGGCGAGGTGCCGCCGGTGCCGATCCACTTGCTGCCGCCCTCGTGGCGCTCCTTCTGCTCTTCCAGGCGCTTCTTGAGCGTCTCCATGAGCTCGTCCCAGCCCATCTTCTCGATCTTGGCCTTCTCCTCGGGCGAGAGCTCGCGCTCCAGCGTCTTGCGCAGCCAGTCCAGCGGCACTTCCTTGGAGAAATCGGCCAGCATCTCCACGCCCTTGAAGTAGGCGGCGAAGGCGCGGTCGAACTTGTCGTAGTGCTTCTCGTCCTTCACCAGCGCGGTGCGGCTGAGGTAGTAGAAGTCGTCCATGCCGAAGGCGCCGTCCGACTGCGGGCCGACCACGTCGGCCTCGAGCGCCTCCAGCAGCGTGAGGTACTCCTTGACGGACACCGGCAGCTTGGCCGCGCGCAGGGTGTAGAAGAAGTCGATCAGCATGGCGAATCACTCCCGGGCGTCGGAAGAACGGGGCTTGTCCAGCAGGTAGCGCAACTGGGCCTGGACCTCGGGCCATTCGCCCGAACGCAGGCTGTACATCACCGTGTCGCGGATGGTGCCGTCGCGCCGCAGCGCATGGCCGCGGATCACGCCGTCCTTCCTCGCGCCCAGGCGCTCGATGGCGCGCTGGCTGGCGAAGTTGAAGTTGTCGGTGCGCCAGCCCACCACGTGGCAGCCCAGCGCGTCGAAGGCGTGCTGCAGCATCAGCAGCTTGCAGGTGGTGTTGACGTGCGTGCGCTGGCAGCGCGCGGCGTACCATGTGTAGCCGATCTCCACGCGCTTCACCGCCGGCAGGATGTCGTGGTAGCTGGTGCTGCCCAGCACCGTGCCGGTGGCCTCGTCGGTGACGGCGAAGGCGAAACGCCGGCCTTCCTCGCGCATCTTCAGCGCGGTCTCGATGTAGGCGCGTGTTTCCAGCGGTTCGGGCACCGAGGTCACGCGCAGCGTCCACAGCGCGCCGTCGGCCGCGGCGGCACGCAGGCCGTCCTCATGCGACAGGTCCAGGGGCACCAGCGCGACGCCGCGCGCGGACAGGGTGACGGGTTCGACGAAAGCCATGGCCATGCGAAGGATTCAGGCGCGCGGATCGCCGTAACGGCGGATGTACCAGCGGCGCGCCAGATGCACGCCGCCGCCGCCGCCCAGGCCGATGAGCGCAATGCCGATCATCGCGCCGGCGGTATAACCCTCCGGCCCGAAGGCGTCGAAGCCGAGCTGCAGGCCCAGCCAGCGGCCCAGCAGGGCGCCGGCGAGGAAGCCGACGGCCTGCGCGACGCCGAGCACCAGCAGCTGGCGGGGGGGATGTTGCGGCGTGGGGCCCGGCATGGCGGCGTCAGCGGTTGTGGCGCTGCATGAAGACGAGCTTCTCGAACAGGGTCACGTCCTGCTCGTTCTTGAGCAGCGCGCCCACCAGCGGCGGCACGGCGACCTTGTCGTCCTTGCTCTGCAGCGCTTCCAGCGGGATGTCCTCGGCCACCAGCAGCTTGAGCCAGTCCAGCAGCTCGGAGGTGGACGGCTTCTTCTTCAGGCCGGGCAGGTTGCGCACGTCGTAGAAGGTCTTCATCGCCGCGGCCAGCAGTTCCTGCTTGAGCTTCGGGAAGTGCACCGCGACGATGCTCTTCATCGTCTCCGCGTCGGGGAACTTGATGTAGTGGAAGAAGCAGCGGCGCAGGAAGGCGTCGGGCAGCTCCTTCTCGTTGTTGGAGGTGATGAACACCACCGGCCGGTGCTTCGCGCGGATCAGCTCGCGCGTCTCGTAGCAGTAGAACTCCATGCGGTCGAGCTCGCGCAGCAGGTCGTTCGGGAATTCGATGTCGGCCTTGTCGATCTCGTCGATCAGGAGCGCCACCGGCTGCTCGGCCGTGAAGGCCTGCCACAGCACGCCCCGCACGATGTAGTTGTGGATGTCCTTCACGCGCTCGTCGCCCAGCTGCGAATCGCGCAGGCGGCTCACCGCGTCGTACTCGTACAGGCCCTGCTGCGCCTTGGTGGTGGACTTGATGTGCCACTGCAGCAGCGGCAGGCCCAGCGCGGTGGAGACTTCCTCGGCCAGCATGGTCTTGCCGGTGCCGGGCTCGCCCTTGACCAGCAGCGGGCGCTTGAGCGTGATGGACGCGTTCACCGCGAGCATCAGATCCTGTGTGGCGACGTAGTTGTCGGAACCCTTGAATTTCATGGATGTCGTTGGCAGCAGGGAAGGAACGAAGGGTACATCCGATCACCGGTGCGACCCGCGCCGTGCGCCGGTCCCAGGGAGGCGGGGAGCCCCCGCATATAATCAAATGTTGATCAGAGAAACCCGACCTGCTTCGGATTGTGCGCGCAAAATGAACAAGTTGTTGACCACGATGTCTAGCCTCGCTGTCGCTTGCGTGACGGCGGTGGCCCAAGCCCAGCCCGTGCAGGGCAACGCCGAGAACGGCGGCAAGAAGATCGCGATGTGCGTGGGTTGCCACGGCATCGTCGGCTACCAGGCCAGCTTTCCCGAGGTGCACAAGGTGCCCATGATCTCGGGCCAGAGCGCCACCTACATCACGGCCGCGCTCAACGCGTACAAGACCGGCGACCGCAAGCACCCGACCATGCGCGCCATCGCCGACACCCTGACCGAGCAGGACATCGCCGACCTCGCGGCCTACTACAGCGAGAACGGCCTGAAGGAAGGCGGTGCGCCGCCCGAAACCGCCGCGCGGCAGCCCAGCGAGCGCGTGCAGGCCCTCATCACGCGCGACCAGGACAACAGCTGCACCAAGTGCCACGGCGCGAACTTCAACACGCCCAACGACGGCACCGTGCCCAAGATCGCGGGCCAGCACGCCGACTTCCTCTACATGGCGCTCAAGTCGTACAAGGTCGATCGCCCGGGCTATGTCGGCCGCTCCAACGGCGTCATGAGCGGCCAGGCCAAGAAGTTCACCAATGCGGAACTCAAGGAACTGGCGGCCTACATCAGTTCGCTGCCCGGCGAACTCAAGACGGTGCCCGAACCGCGCCTGCACACCGCCAAGTAGGCCCTGGCCGGCCTCTTCCCGAAAACCCGCGCCCTGCGCGGGTTTTTTCATCGCCGGGCCTCCCCAGGATGAAAGCGGTCCCCTCGGGGGCAGCGACCGCACGAAGTGGGGCGCGTGGAGGCCATTTTCATGGGCGTCATGGGCGGCTCAGAACGCCTCGGTATCGACCTCCTGCGTCGCCTGCGCCGCATAGCGCGGGCCGGTCACGGTGTCCTGGTTGATCAGCGCGCCGGCGCGGGCCACGACGTCGGCGCTCAGCCGCACCTGTGCCGCATCCAGGTCCTCCTGCAGATGCGCTACCTGCGTGGTGCCGGGGATCGGCACGATGTCTTCGCCCTGGTGCAGCAGCCAGGCCAGCGCGAGCTGGGCCGGCGTGCAGCCGGCCTCGGCTGCCAGCGCCTGAAAGGGCGGCAGCAGGGCCAGGTTGCGTGCGTAGTTGTCCGGCGCGAAGCGCGGCATCGGGCGGCGGATGTCCTTGGCATCCAGCGCACCCACGTCGGTCAGCGTGCCGGTGAGGAAGGCGCGCGCCAGCGGGCTGAAGGCGACGAAGGCGGCGCCCAGCTCGCGGCAGGCGGCCAGCACCGCGATCTCGGGGTTGCGCGTCCACAGCGAGTACTCGGTCTGCACCGCCGCGACCGGGTGCACCGCGTGCGCGCGGCGCAGCGTGGCGGCCGACACTTCCGACAGGCCGATGGCCTGCACCTTGCCCTGCTCCACCAGGCGCGACAGCGCGCCCACCGACTCCTCGACCGGCACCTGCCTGTCCCAGCGGTGCAGGTAGTACAGGTCGATCACGTCGGTGCCCAGGCGGCGCAGGCTGTCCTCGCAGTTGCGGCGCAGCGCCTCGGGGCGGCCGTCGATCACGCGGCGCATCACGCCATCCTCGCCCTTCACGCCGGCCATGCCGCCCTTGCTGCACAGGGTGATGCGCGAACGGTGCGGCTTGAGCACGCGCCCCACCAGTTCCTCGTTGGCGCCGAAGCCGTACAGCGCCGCGGTGTCGAACAGCGTCACGCCGGCCTCCAGCGCGGCGTGCAGGACCTGCTCGCCCTGCGCGGGCGAGGGCGGCACGCCGTAGGCGTGGCTGAGGTTCATGCAGCCCAGGCCGATGGCGCTGACCTCGAAGGGGCCGATCTTTCTCGATGGCATGGATATCCTTTTCTTGCGAAGTCCGGAAAAGCGAAAAAGGCCTGCGGCCCGCGAAGGGCGGGCGCAGGCCGTCGCTGCGTTTGCAAGATTACTGCAGTTGCTGCTCCAGTTGGTGCAGCACCTCGTAGCAAGGCAGCACCTGCGCCACGCTGGCGTTGGGCTCGCGGCCTTCGCGGATGGCGGCGAAGAACTCGCGGTCCTGCAGCTCGATGCCGTTCATGGACACGTCCACCTGGCTGACGTCGATCTTCTCCTCCTTGCCGTTCACCAGGTCGTCGTAGCGCGCGATGTAGGTCGCGCTGTCGCCGATGTAGCGGAAGAAGGTGCCCAGCGGGCCGTCGTTGTTGAACGACAGGCTCAGCGTGCAGATGGCGCCGCTGGCCGCCTGGAGCTGGATGCTCATGTCCATCGCGATGCCCAGCGTCGGGTGGATCGGGCCCTGGACGGCGTTGGCCTTCACGATCGGGCTGCCGCACTGGTAGGCGAACAGGTCCACCGTGTGCGCGGCGTGGTGCCACAGCAGGTGGTCGGTCCAGCTGCGCGGCTGGCCCAGCGCGTTCATGTTGGTGCGGCGGAAGAAGTAGGTCTGCACGTCCATCTGCTGGATGTTGAACTCGCCGGCGGCGATCTTCTTGTGCACGTACTGGTGGCTGGGATTGAAGCGGCGCGTGTGGCCGCACATGGCGACCAGGCCGGTCTTCTTCTGCAGCGCGACCACCGCCTGCGCTTCCTTCAGGCTGTCGGCCAGCGGGATCTCCACCTGCACGTGCTTGCCGGCCTCCAGGCAGGCGATGGCCTGCGCGGCGTGCATCTGCGTCGGCGTGCACAGGATCACCGCGTCCACCTCCGGCAGCGCCAGGCTGTCGGCCAGGTCGGTGCCCACGTGGCCGATGCCGTACTTGGCCGCCACTTCGCGGGTCTTGTCCAGGTCGCGGCTGATCAGCGAGACGACTTCCACGCCGTCGATGTTCTCGATGCCGTCGAGGTGCTTGATGCCGAAGGCGCCGGCGCCGGCCAGCGCGACTTTGAGGGGCTTGCTCATGGTCATTGGTTCTCCAGGATGAGGTGGCCCACGGCCGTGTTGGACGCGGGGACATGGTAGAAGCGGTGTGCCACCCGGGGCGGCTTGCCGCCGTCGGCGTCGGCCATGGCGCCGCGGGCGATGAGCCACATCACCAGCTCGATGCCTTCGCTGCCCGCCTCGCGCACGTACTCGATGTGCGGTATCGCGGCGACGGCCTGCGGATCGGCGATGAGCTGGTCCATCCAGGCGTTGTCCCACTCGCGGTTGATGAGGCCGGCGCGCGGGCCCTGGAGCTGGTGGCTCATGCCGCCGGTGCCCCAGATGTGCACGTTCAGGTCCTCGTCGTAGGACTCGACGGCCTTGCGGATCGCCTTGCCCAGGTTGTAGCAGCGCTGGCCGGAGGGCACGGGGTACTGCACCACGTTGACGGCGAAGGGGATCACCGGGCAGGGCCAGGCGTCCACCTTGCCGCAGGCCAGCGACAGCGGCACCGTCAGGCCGTGGTCCACGTCCATCCGGTTGACGATGGTGAGGTCGAAGTCCTGCTGGATGACCGACTGCGCGATGTGCGAGGCCAGCTGCGGGTGGCCGATCACCTTGGGCACCGGGCGCGGGCCCCAGCCCTCGTCGGCCGGCTGGTACTCGGCCGCCGTGCCGATGGCGAAGGTGGGGATCATCTCCAGGCTGAACGCGGTCGCGTGGTCGTTGAAGACCAGGAAGATCACGTCCGGCGGGTTCTCCTTCATCCACTGCTTGGTGAACTCGTAGCCTTCGAAGACCTTCTGCCAGTACGGCTCCCCGGTCTTGCCCAGGTCGAACGCGGCGCCGATGGCCGGCACGTGCGAGGTGAAAAGCGATGCGGTGATGCGGGCCATGCTCAGGCCTCCTTGTCGTTGCGGCCGGTGCGGCCCTGGGGCTGGCGGTGCGGCTGGGCGTCGCCTTCCTCGCCGAGGCGGCGGTTGCCCTGCACCGAGCGGCCGCCGCCGATCATCATGTCGCGGTACTCCTCTTCCGTCATGCCGGTCATGCTGCCGGCCATCTGCTGGAAGCTGCGCCCGTCGGTGGCGCCGATCTTGGCCAGGAAGTAGATGTTGCCGCCGAGCTGGATGCAGCGGTTCAGGTCGCGCGCCAGCACGGCCCGCTTCTGGTCCTCGCTCATCGGCCATTCGTCGAGGTAGGCGCGCTCGTCGGCCTTGAAGCGGGCGCGGTTCTCGGCCTTCATCAGCGACATGCAGAACTGGTTGAGGTGGTAGCCCATCCGGCTCTGCTCGGCGTCGAAGATGGTGGTGCCGGGCACGTCGAGGTAGGGTTTTTCAAGCGGCATGGGTCGGCTCCTTGTGGGCGGTCAGCGCGCGGCCTCGGGCCAGTACAGGCGCAGGGGGTTGTCCACCAGCAGCTTGCGCTGCAGCTCGGGCGTGGGCGCGATGTGCGGGATGAAGTCCACCAGCAGGCCGTCGTCGGGCATGTGGTCCTTCAGGTTCGGGTGCGGCCAGTCGGTGCCCCACAGCACGCGGTCGGGGAAGGTCTCGACGATGCGGCGCGCGAAGGGCACCACGTCACGGTAGGCGGCCTGCTCGCCGTCGAGGGCCGGCGGGCCGGCGACGGACAGGCGCTCGGGGCAGCTCACCTTGCTCCAGACGTTCGGGTGCTCGCGCATGAACTTGACGAACAGCTCGAACTCCGGACCGTCGACCGGCTGGGTGACGTCGGGGCGGCCCATGTGGTCCACCACCACGGTGGTGGGCAGGCGGGTGAAGAAGTCCCACAGCTCGGGCAGGTCCACCGCCTCGAAGTAGATCACCACGTGCCAGCCCAGCGCGTGCACGCGGCCGGCGATCTCCATCAGCTCGTCCTTGGGCGTGAAGTCCACCAGGCGCTTGACGAAGTTGAAGCGCACGCCGCGCACGCCGGCCGCGTGCAGTTCCTGCAGCTCGGCGTCGCTCACGCTGCGCCTGACGGTGGCCACGCCCTTGGCGCGGCCGTTGGAAGCCTTCAGGGCATCCACCAGCGCGCGGTTGTCGGCGCCGTGGCAGGTGGCCTGCACGATCACGTTCCTGTCGAAGCCCAGGTGGTCGCGCAGGGCGAACAGCTGGTCCTTCGAGGCGTCGCAGGGCGTGTACTTGCGCTCCGGCGCGTAGGGAAACTGCTCGCCCGGGCCGAACACGTGGCAGTGCGCGTCCACGCTGCCGGGCGGCACCTGGAACGTCGGCTTGGAGGGGCCGGCGTACCAGTCGAGCCAGCCGGGGGTCTTGGTGAAGGTGCTCATGGTCAGTCCAGGGTGACGTTGGCGTTGCGGATCACGCTGCCGAAGCGCTGGCTTTCGTCCTTGACGAACTGGTCGAACTGCGCGCGCGTGGTCGGGAAGGGCTCGTAGCCGAAGCTCTTGAACTTCTCCTGCACGTCGGCGCCGGTCAGGGCCTGCTCGATGTCGCGCTTGATCCTGTCGGTGACGGCGGCGCTCAGCCCGGGCGGCACGGCGATGGCGTTCCAGCCGGTCACCTCGAAGCCCTGGGGGCCGCCCGATTCGCCCACGGTGGGCACGTCGGGGTAGGCGGCCGAGCGCTGGGGCGCGGTGATCGCCAGCAGACGCAGCTTGCCCGCACGGTACAGCGGCCCCGCGGTGGCGGCGCTGCCCAGGGCGAAGGACAGCTCGCCGGTGGACACCGAGGTATAGAGCTGCGTGGTCTCCTTGTAGAGCACGTGCTCCATCTGCGTGCCGGTGGCCGACTCGAACAGCTCCGAGCCCAGGTGCACCGGGTTGCCGATGGACCAGGAGCCGTAGTTGAGCTTGCCGGGGTTGGCCTTGGCGTCGGCGACGATGTCGCCCACGGTCTTGTACGGGCTGTTCGCCGCGACGGTGAAGAAGAAGTAGGTCTTGAACAGCGGCAGCAGCGTGTCGAAGTCCTTCACCGGGTCGTAGGGCAGCTTCTTGAACAGGGCCGGGTAGGCGGCCAGGTGCACGTTGTCCAGCACGATCAGGTCGTGCCCGTCCTTGGCGCCGCGCTTCCACGCGTCGATGGCGATGAAGCCGTTGCCGCCCGGGCGGTTTTCCACCACCACCGGCTGGCCCCAGCTGCGCGAGAGCTTGTCGGCCACCAGGCGGGCCACGCCGTCGGGCCCGCCGCCCACCGGGAAGGGCGTGATGATGCGCACCGGCTTGGTCGGGAACTGCTGCGCGGCCGCGCCCAGCGGCAGGGCGGTGGCGAGGGCGCAGGCGGCCCCGGCGAAGGTCATCAGGCGGCGGCGGTGGTTGGCTTGCATGTCGGTTTTCAAGAGAAGAGGAATCAGTCGATGTATTTGAGACCCGCGGCCGCCAAGGGCTCGCGCATCTTGTACATGTCCAGGCCCAGCACGCCGGAGGCCAGCTTCTCGCGCTTGGCGCCCTCGTTGGCCTCGCGCGCGGCGGCGGCCTCGAGCGTCCTGGCAGCGATCGCGCGCGGCACGCAGACCACGCCGTCGTCGTCGGCCACGACCACGTCGCCGGGCGTTACCCACATGCCGGCGCACACCACCGGGATGTTGACCGAGCCGACGGTGGCCTTGATGGTGCCCTTGCTGCTGATGCACTTGCTCCACACCGGGAAGTTCATCTCCTGCAGCGTCTTCACGTCGCGCACGCCGGCGTCGATCACCAGCGCGCGCGCGCCGCGCGCCTGGAAGCTGGTGGCCAGCAGGTCGCCGAAGTAGCCGTCGGTGCACTCGGCGGTGACGGCGGCGATCACGATGTCGCCGGGCTGGATCTGCTCGGCCACCACATGCATCATCCAGTTGTCGCCCGGGTGCAGCAGCACCGTGACGGCCGTGCCCGAGACCTGCGTGCCGGGGTAGATCGGCCGCATGTAGGGCTTGAGCAGGCCCACGCGGCCCATGGCCTCGTGCACCGTGGCCGAGCCGAAGCGGGCCAGCGCGTCGGCGGTGGCGCGGTCGGCGCGCTCGATGTTGCGGTAGACGACTCCGAGTTCGTACATGGTGTCTTGCTCCTTGGGATTCAGAGGCCCTTGGCCTTGAGGGTGGCGTCCAGGCGGGGGAACACGCGGCGCGCGTTGCCTTCGTAGACCTTGTGGCGGTCCTCGTCGCTGAGGTTGGCGGTGGCCTGCACGTAGCGCTTGGTGTCGTCGTAGTAGTGGCCCGTTTCCGGGTCGATGCCGCGCACCGCGCCGATCATCTCGCTGGCGAACAGGATGTTGTCTACCGGGATCACGCGGGTCAGCAGGTCGATGCCCGGCTGGTGGTAGACGCAGGTGTCGAAGAAGATGTTGTTCAGCAGGTGGTCCTTGAGCAGGGGCTTCTTCATCTCCTGCGCCAGGCCGCGGAAGCGCCCCCAGTGGTAGGGCACCGCGCCGCCGCCGTGCGGAATGACGAACTTGAGCGTCGGGAAGTCCTTGAACAGGTCGCCCTGGATGCACTGCATCACCGCGGTGGTGTCGGCGTTGAGGTAGTGCGCGCCGGTGGTGTGGAAGCAGGCGTTGCAGCTCGTGCTCACGTGGATCATCGCCGGGATGTCGTACTCCACCATCTTCTCGTAGATGGGGTACCAGTGGCGGTCGGTCAGCGGCGGACTGGTCCAGTGGCCGCCGCTCGGGTCGGGGTTGAGGTTGAGGCCGACGTTGCCGTACTGCTCCACGCACTTCACCAGCTCGGGGATGCAGGTCGCGGGGTCCACGCCCGGCGACTGCGGCAGCATGGCGGCGGGCACGAAGTGGTCGGGGAAGAGCCGGCTCACGCGGTGGCACAGCTCGTTGCAGATCGCGGCCCAGGTGCTGGAGACCTCGAAGTCGCCGATGTGGTGCGCCATGAAGCTGGCGCGCGGGCTGAAGATGGTCAGGTCGCTGCCGCGCTCCTTCATCAGGCGCAGCTGGTTGGTCTCGATCGACTCGCGCAGTTCGTCGTCGGAAATCCGGAGGTCGGCCACGCGGGGCTTCGCGGCCGGGTCCTTGATGCCCGCGATCTGGGCGTTGCGCCAGTTCTCCAGCGCCTTGGGCGCGGTGGTGTAGTGGCCGTGGCAGTCGATGATCATGCGGAAGGTCTCCTTGAAACGGTGAGAGGCGCTCAGGCCGGGTCCATGCCCTGGCGGCGCTTGGCGTCGGCCGCCTCGGGCGAGGCCATGAAGGCCAGCAGGCGCTGCGCGGCGTCGGCGTTGGGCGAGCCGGCGACGACGCCGGCGGAAAAGGTGGTGGTGATCTGGATGGCGGCCGGCAGCGGGCCGAGCACGTCGATGCCCCGCAGGTGCATCAGCTCGCTGAACTGCTGGAAGCCCAGCGCGACCCGGCCCTCCGCCACCAGCGCGCCCACCGGCACGCCGGGCGGCGCCTGCACGGTGCGGCTTTTCACCTCGTCGGCCAGGCCCCAGCGCTCGAAGAGCTTCTGCAGCGCCACCCCGCTCGGGCCGGTGGAGTAGCCGATGGTGGGCGCGGCCTGCACCGCGCGGCGCACGGCGTCCTCGGAGCCGATGTCCGGCCGCGGCGCGCCCGCGGGCACGGCCACCGCGACGCCCGAATGGACCAGATCGACCTGGCTGCCGGCCACCACGAGGCCGGCGGCGGCGAGCTTGCCGATGGCATCGGCGGCGAGGAACACCACGTCGAAGGCTTCCTCGCCGGCCTGCACGCGCCGGGCGGCGTCGACGCCGCCCACCGACTCGATGGCCACGGGCGTGCCGCCGCGCTGCTGCCAGGCGGCGGCCAGCTCGGCCAGCACCTGGCGCGTGGCCATCGACGAAATGCCTTTCAGCGGGGTGCTCATGCGATGTGTCTCCTTGGCGTGCGCCGCGCGTGTTCCGGCGACGGCATGGGCTGATTCTGCAAAGCCGGGCCTTGCGGAGGAACCCTCGCCGGCCGCTATCAGCTAGAGCAAATCGGCATAGCACATGGTATGTTTCGCCGTTCTGCGATAACTTCCGTGACCCCGCCGTGGACCTCAAGCAGCTCGAATATTTCGTCCGCGTGGCCGAGCTCGGCAGCTTCACCCGCGCCTCGCAGGCGCTGGACGTGGCCCAGCCGGCCTTGAGCCGGCAGGTGCGCCAGCTCGAGGTGGAACTGCGCCAGAACCTGCTGGTGCGCAACGGCCGCGGCGTCACGCTCACCGACGCCGGGGCGCTGCTGCTGGAGCACGGGCGCGGCATCCTGCACCAGGTGGCGCGGGCGCAGGAAGAACTGGCCGGCGCCCGCGGCGGCCTGGCCGGCCGGGTGGCGCTGGGCCTGCCGCCCAGCGTGGCGCGCGCCTTCGCGGTGCCGCTCACGCGCGCCTTCCGCCAGCGGCTGCCGCAGGCGCAGCTGTCGATCACCGAGGGGCTGTCGATCGCCATGCAGGACGGCCTGGCGGCCGGCCGGCTGGACATCGCCGTGCTCTACAACGCCCGGCCCTCCGCCGGCCTGGAGATCCAGCCGCTGATGGACGAGGAACTGGTGCTGGTGCAGCCGCGCCCGCCCGGCCTGGCCGAAGACCCGCCGCCCGCGCCGCTGCCGCTGGCCGAGGTGGCGGCGCTGTCGCTGGTGATCCCCAGCCGGCCCAACGCCATCCGCATGCAGGTCGAATCGGAACTGGCCGCGCTGGGCCTGCGGCCGCAGGTGGCGCTGGAGATCGACGGCGTGCCCGCCATCCTCGAACTGGTGGCCGACGGCCTGGGCAGCGCCATCCTCACGCGCCACGCCGTCGCCAGTTCGGTGCGCCCCTCGGCCTACGCGGTGCGCGCCATCGGCGCGCCGCGCCTGCAGGTGCGCGCCTGGCTGGCCACCAGCGCCCAGCGGCCCACGACGCGCACGCAGCAGGCGGCGCTGGCGCTGCTCAGGGAAGTGGTGGGCGAGGGGCCGTCGCGCAGGTGATGGATCGTCAGCCGGCTTTCTTCGCCAGCAGCCGGTCCGCGTATGCCTGCCAGGGCGCGCCCTTCAGGTCCACGCCCTCGAACGCGCCTTCGCGCGCGCGGTCGGCCACCCACTGCTGCTTGTCGGCGATGGCCGAGGCCATGAAGGGCTCGAAGCCGGCCTCCTGCACCGTGCGGGCCGACTCGCGCATCTCCTCGGCGCGGCGCTGGCCGTGCTGCACCACGCGGCTGAAGAAGTAGGCGCCCTGCCGGGGCCAGTCGATGCCGGGGAAGGTTTCCTGCAGCGTCGGCAGCACGTGCTCCTCCACGCCGTAGGCGCGGGCGGTGGCGTAGCTCTCGATCACCAGCGCCTCCAGGCCCTTGATCATGACGCTGCGGCACATCTTGATCGCGCTGGCCACGCCCAGGCGCTCGCTCACGGCCCGGGCGTCCAGGCCCCAGGCGGCCAGCGCGGCGGCGAGTTCGGCGGCGCGCGCGCCGCCCAGCAGCATGGGCACGCGGATGCCGTAGGGCGGCACCGAGGTCATCACGCCGGCCTCCACGTAGTGCGCGCCGGCCGCGTCCACCAGCGCGGCGCACTGCTGCTTGGTGCCGGGCGAGGCGGAGTTCAGGTCGAGAAAGACGGTGCCCGCGCGCAGGTGCGGTGCCGCCTCGCGCGCCACCGCCAGCGTGCTGGAGGCCGTGACGGCGGAGAGGACCAGGTCGCTCGCCTCGCACAGCGCCTGCATGCTGCCGTGCGCCGCCACGCCGGTCTGCGCGGCGTGTGCGTGCTGAGCGGCCTGCTGCGCGGGGTCGGCGAACTTCAGATCCCAGGCGCCGACGCCGGCGACGCCGGGCTGGTCTTTCAGGCCGGCGCTGAAGATCCGGCCGACTTCGCCGTAGCCGATCAGGCCGATGCGTTGGAGATCCATGGTGAGAAGTTTCCTTGAGGTCAGAGTTTGTCGATCTTCGCCTTGGCGATCACCTCGCGCCAGCGGGCGATGTCGGTCGTGAGGTGGCTGCCCAGCTGCGCCGGGGTGCTGCCCTGGGCGCTGAGGTTGAGCTCCAGCAGGCGCTGCTTCACGTCCGGCTGCGCCAGCGCCGCCTGCACCTCGCGGCTCAGCCGCTCGACCACGGCCGGCGGAGTGCCGGCCGGCGCGGCCAGGCCGTTCCAGGACGACACGTCGAAGTCCGCCAGCGCGCCGCCGCTTTCGCGCACCGCCGGCACGGCGGGCAGCTGCGGCGCGCGCGCCTGGCCCAGCACCGCCAGCGGCCGCAGCGCGCCGGCGCCGATCTGCGTCATCAGCGGGCCGAGGATGTCGACCATCGCGTCGATCTCGCCGCCGCGCACCGCGGTGATGACCGGCGGCGTGCCGTTGAAGGGCACCACCTGCGCGTCGATGCCGGCGCTGAGCTTGAGCAGCTCGGCCGCCAGGTGCTGCGTGGTGCCGATCTGCGGCGTGCCGAGGTTGAGCTTGCCCGGGTGGGCGCGCGCCCAGTCGAGCAGCTCGCCCAGCGACTTGAAGCGGCCGTTGCCGGCCACGGCGATCGCCAGGTCGAAGGCGGCCAGCTGCGAGACCGGCGCGAAGTCCTTCAGCGTGTCGAAGGGCAGCGACTTGAACAGCGCCGCGCTCACGGCGGTGCCGCTGGACACCAGCAGCAGCGTGTGCCCGTCCGGCTGGGCGCGCGCCACCAGCTCGCCGGCCACCACGCCGCCGGCGCTGGGCTTGTTCTCGATCACCACGCTCTGGCCCAGCGGCCCGGCGATCTTCTGCGCCACGGCGCGCGCCGTGAGGTCCGCCGCGCCGCCGGCGGCATTGGGCACGACGATGCGGATCGGCCGCGCGGGAAAGGGCTGCTGGCTTGCGGCTGGACGTGGCAGCAGCGCGGCCAGCGGCAGCGCGCCGGCGCCGGCCAGGAGGCGGCGGCGTGCGCGGTTCAGGAAAGAGGATGTGTTCGGGCCAGGGCCCGGCGGGTTGCTTGGCATGGTGCTATCCAGTAGACAACAAACAGATCGGCTGCAGGAGCGAGCGGCTCAATCTCTCGTGGCCTGCCGCTGCACGCACTCGACGTAGGCCTGCCCGTCGGGCGGGCGCCCTGCGCGCTGGCTCTCCCACATCATGCGGCCCAGGCACTCCATGGCCTCGTGGTGCGCGTCCAGCAGCGAGCCACGCCGCGCTGCGAGCAGTTCCACCGCCTGGCGGATGCCGCGCGGCTGGTCGATGGAGCACTGCTCGCTGATCGACAGGTGCATCGACAGGTGCAGGAACGGGTTCTCGCGGCCGTCCTGGCCGTCGTAGACGCGGGCCACCGCGGCATCGGCATCGGCCAGGTCGGCGTGGTACTCGGGATGCGCGTCGATCCATTGCGCGGCGATGACCTCCAGGGCCTCCATCGGCGCGCCGCGGCGCTGCTTGGCATGGACCTCGCAGAAGAAACGGCGGACTTCTTCCTGGGTGGGATTGAACATCGCGCGAGGGTAGCACCGCACGGGCGCTCAGCGCCCGGCGCCGGCCACCAGCCGCGAGATCTGCTGCGCCGCCGCCCGCAGCGGCGGCAGCAGCGTCTCGCGCATCACCTTCGCGCTGGTGCGGTTGGCCTGGCCGCTGAGGTTCAGGGCGGCGATGGTGCGGCCGGCGCGGTTGGTCACGGGCGCGGCGATGGAGATCAGGCCCTCCTCCAGTTCCTGGTCGACCAGGCACCAGCCCTGCGCGCGGGTCTGCGCGATCAGCTTGAAGAGCTGCTCGCGGTCGGTCACCGTGCGGCGCGTGAGCGCGGGCAGGTGCATGCCCGCCAGCCGCGCGTGCAGCGCCGCGTCGTCCATCCCCGCGAGCAGCACGCGGCCCATCGAGGTGCAGTAGGCCGGCAGCCGCGAGCCCACGCCGAGGCTGATGCTCATGATCTTGTGCGTGTGCACGCGCAGCACGTAGAGGATGTCGTCGCCTTCCAGCACCGCGGCCGAGCTCGATTCGCGCACCTGGTCGACCAGCGCCTGCATCACCGGCTCGGCCAGGTCCCAGATCGGCATCGAGGACAGGTAGGCGAAGCCCAGGTCCAGGATCTTCGGCGTGAGAGCGTACAGCTTGCCGTCGCTTTCCACGTAGCCCAGCGCCTGCAGCGTGAGCAGGATGCGGCGCGCGCCGGCGCGCGTGAGGCCGCTGGCCGCGGCCACCTCGCTGAGCGTCTGGCGCGGCGCCCGGGCGTTGAACGAGCGGATCACCTGCAGGCCGCGCGCGAAGGACTGGACGTAGCTGTCGCCGGGGCGCGGCGCGTCGGAAGGGGAATGGGCCATGGTTGCCAGGGGATGGAGAAGACTCTAGAATTCATTCTACGAACAAATGTTCGATATGCGAACATAATTTTCGAGCCGGGGCATTCGCCCTCGGACCTCCCTTCCTTTCGGAGACGATCCCATGATCGACAAGATCGCGCGCTCGGTGGCCGAGGCGCTGGCCGACGTGCCCGACGGCGCCACCGTGCTGATCGGCGGCTTCGGCACCGCCGGCATTCCCGGCGAGTTGATCGACGGCCTGATCGCGCAGGGCGCCAAGGACCTCACGGTGGTCAACAACAACGCCGGCAACGGCGACACCGGCCTGGCCGCACTGCTCAAGGCCGGCCGCGTGCGCAAGATCGTGTGCAGCTTTCCGCGCCAGGCCGACAGCCACGTGTTCGACGCGCTGTACCGCAGCGGCAAGCTCGAGCTCGAACTCGTGCCGCAGGGCAACCTGGCCGAGCGCATCCGCGCCGCGGGCGCGGGCATCGGCGCCTTCTTCTGCCCGACCGGCTACGGCACCGAGCTGGCGGGCGATCGCGAGACGCGCGTGATCGACGGCAAGCCCTACGTGCTGGAGTATCCGATCCACGGCGACGTGGCGCTGATCAAGGCCGAGCGCGGCGACCGCTGGGGCAACCTCACCTACCGCAAGGCGGCGCGCAACTTCGGCCCGGTGATGGCGATGGCGGCGAAGAAGACCATCGCCACCGTGCACGAGATCGTCGAGCTCGGCGCCATGGACCCGGAGAACATCGTGACGCCGGGCATCTTCGTGCACCGGGTCGTTCAGATCGAGCGCGTGGCCACGCAGGCCGGCGGCTTCAAGGAGGCGGCATGACCACGGGCAACTACCAGCGCCGCACCAAGGACCAGCTCGCCGCGCGCGTGGCGCGGGACATCTTCGACGGCGCCGTGGTCAACCTCGGCATCGGCCAGCCGACGCTGGTGGCCAACCACCTGCCCGCGGGCCGCGAGGTGATCCTGCACAGCGAGAACGGCATCCTCGGCATGGGCCCGGCGCCGGCCGCGGGCGAGGAGGACTTCGACCTGATCAACGCCGGCAAGCAGCCGGTCACGCTGCTGCCCGGCGGCGCCTACTTCCACCACGCCGACAGCTTCGCGATGATGCGCGGCGGCCACCTGGACATCTGCGTGCTCGGCGCCTTCCAGGTCTCGGCCACCGGTGACCTGGCCAACTGGAGCACCGGCGAGCCCGGCGCGATTCCGGCCGTGGGTGGCGCGATGGACCTGGCCATCGGCGCCCGGCAGACCTGGGTGATGATGGACCTGCTCACCAAGAAGGGCCAGAGCAAGATCGTCGAGAAGTGCAGCTATCCGCTGACCGGCATCGGCTGCGTCAAGCGCGTGTACGCCGACCTCGCCACGCTCGAGTGCACGCCGCAGGGCCTGCGGCTCATCGACGCCGTCGAGGGCCTGTCGCGCGAGGCGCTCGAAGAACTCGTCGGCCTGCCGGTCGCGGCATGATGCCGTCTTCCGTTCAACCTCCGAATTTCAACCAAGGGACATGACCATGAGCACACAAGCCTTCATCTGCGACGCCGTCCGCACGCCCTTCGGCCGCTACGGCGGCGCCCTCAGCAGCGTGCGCACCGACGACCTCGGCGCCGTGCCGATCCGCGCGCTGATGGAACGCAACAAGGCGGTGGACTGGCAGGCCGTCGCCGACGTGATCTACGGCTGCGCCAACCAGGCCGGCGAGGACAACCGCAACGTCGCGCGCATGGCCGCGCTGCTCGCGGGCCTGCCGATCGAGGTGCCCGGCGCCACGGTCAACCGCCTGTGCGGCTCCGGCCTGGACGCGGTGGGCAGCGCCGCGCGCGCCATCAAGGCGGGCGAGGCGCAGCTCATGATCGCCGGCGGCGTGGAGAGCATGAGCCGCGCGCCCTTCGTCATGCCCAAGGCGGAAAGCGCCTTCGGCCGCAGCAACGCGGTGTACGACACGACCATCGGCTGGCGCTTCGTCAACAAGCTGATGAAGGCGCAGTACGGCGTCGACTCGATGCCCGAGACGGCCGAGAACGTCGCCACCGACTACAAGATCGAGCGCGAGGCGCAGGACCGCATGGCGCTGGCCTCGCAGCAGCGCGCCGTGGCGGCGCAGAAGAGCGGCTTCTTCGACGCCGAGATCGTGCCCGTGAGCGTGCCGCAGAAGAAGGGCGACCCGGTGGTCGTCGGCAGGGACGAGCATCCGCGCGACACCAGCCTGGAGGCGCTGGCCAAGCTCAAGGGCGTGGTCCGGCCCGACGGCAGCGTCACGGCTGGCAACGCCAGCGGCGTGAACGACGGCGCCTGCGCGCTGCTGATCGCCAGCGAGGCGGCGGCGGCGAAGAACGGCCTGACGCCGCGTGCGCGCATCGTGGGCATGGCCACCGCCGGCGTGGCGCCGCGCATCATGGGCATCGGCCCGGCGCCGGCCACCGAGCGCGTGCTGGCGCTCACCGGCCTGAAGCTCGACCAGATCGACGTGATCGAACTCAACGAGGCCTTCGCGGCCCAGGGCCTGGCGGTGCTGCGCCTGCTGGGGCTGAAGGACGACGATGCGCGCGTCAACATCAACGGCGGCGCGATCGCGCTGGGCCACCCGCTGGGCGCCAGCGGCGCGCGCCTGGCGACCACCGCGGTGAACCAGCTGCACCAGGGCGGCGGGCGCTATGCGCTGTGCACCATGTGCATCGGCGTGGGACAGGGGATCGCCGTGATCCTCGAGAAGGTTTGAGCGCGCTCGCCGCGGCGCCGGCCACGCTGGTCAGCGGCGCCAGCGCCAGCGCCGGCATCGGCCGCGCCATCGCCGAGGCCCTGCTCGCGCAGGGCCGCACGGTGGTCAATCTCGACCATGCGGCGCCCGGCTGGTCGCACGAGCGGCTGGTTTCCTTCCAGGCCGACCTGACGAAGGAAGACCAGACGCGCGAGCGCGCGGCCGAGATCGCCGGGCGCTATGCCATCACCGCGCTGGTCAACAACGCGGGCGCCACGCGCCCCGGCACCATCGACACGGCGACCGCTACCCAGCTCGACGACGTGGTGGGGCTGCATCTGCGCGCGGTGCTGCTGCTGACGCAGGCCTTCCTGCCCTCGCTGCGCGCCTGCGGGCAGGGGCGCATCGTCAACCTCTCGTCGCGCGCCGCGCTGGGCAAGGCCGAGCGCGTCGTCTACTCGGCCACCAAGGCCGGCATGATCGGCATGACGCGCACGCTGGCCATGGAACTGGGGCGCGACGGCATCACCGTCAACGCCATCGGGCCCGGGCCGATCGCGACCGAGCTGTTCCGCCAGAGCAATCCCGAGGGCGCACCGCAGACGCGGCGCATCCTCGAGAGCATCGCCGTCGGCCGCATGGGCACGCCCGAGGACGTGGCGCGCGCCGCGCTGTTCTTCCTCGCGCCCGAGAACGGCTTCGTCACCGGCCAGGTGCTCTACGTCTGCGGCGGCACCACGCTGGGCGTGGCGCCCCTCTGACCTTTTTCTTCACCTGCCGGGCTCCGGCCACACGCCGGAGCCCGCGCTGCAACGCCGTGCGCCATCCGCGCCGCTTTCTTCCAAGGAGATCCCTCATGTCCGCTTCCACCCACCACCTGCCGCGCCGCGCCTTCGGCCTGGCCGCCGTCGCCGCCGCCCTGGCGCTCGGCGGCATCGCACCTGCGGCGGCGCAGGCCGCCTACCCGAGCAAGGTCATCACCATCGTCGTGCCGTTCTCGGCCGGCGGCACCACCGACATCCTGGCGCGCGTGATCGGCCAGTACCTCGGCCCCGAGCTGGGCCAGCAGGTGGTGGTGGACAACCGGGCCGGCGCCGGCGGCAACATCGGCGCGCAGGCCGTGGCCCGCGCGGCGCCGGACGGCCACACGCTCTTCATGGGCACGGTCGGCACGCACGCGATCAACCAGTCGCTCTACAAGAAGCTGGGCTTCGATCCGGTCAAGGACTTCGCGCCGATCTCGCGCGTGGCCAACGTGCCCAACCTGCTGGTGGCCAACCCGCAGCGGCCCTTCAAGACGGTGCCCGAACTCATCGCCTACGCCAAGGCCAATCCCGGCACCATCGACTTCGGCTCCTCGGGCAGCGGTAGCTCGATCCACCTGTCGGGCGAACTGTTCAAGTCGATGGCCAAGGTGGACATGCAGCACGTGCCCTACCGCGGCAGCGCGCCGGCCGTGAGCGACCTGCTGGGCAACCAGTTCGCCATCATGTTCGACAACCTGCCCTCGGCGATCCAGCACGTGCGCGGCGGCAAGCTGCAGGCCATCGCGGTGACCACGCCCAAGCGCTCGCCCGAGCTGCCCGACGTGCCGACCATCGGCGAGTTCGTGCCCGGCTACGAGGCCACGTCGTGGTTCGGCCTGCTGGCCCCCGCGAAGACGCCGCCGGCGGCCATCGACAAGCTGCATGCGGCCCTGGCCAAGGTGATGAGCAACCCGGAGGTGAAGAAGAAACTCAGCGAGCAGGGCGCCGAGCCCTACGTCGAGACGCCCGCGCAGTTCGCCGCCTTCATCCAGGCCGAGACCGCCAAGTGGGGCGCGGTGGTGAAGGCCTCAGGCGCCAGCGTCGACTGACGGCCCACCGGGGGCCTGCCGCCACACCAGCGTGGCGGCCGCGAGGTCCTCGAGCGCGCTGCCCACGGCCTTGAAGACCGTGCGCTCCTGCGCATCCCGCCGGCCATCGCGTTCGCCGCGGCACAACTGCTGCAGCGTGGCCTGCACGGCGTCGGCGCGCAGCGTGCCGGCGGCGATCGCGTCGAGCAGGTCGCCGGCCTTGTGCAGCGCTTCCGGCGTGTCGACGAAGGTGCGCGCGCCGGCGAAGCAGGCCGGATCGGCCTCGCGCATCTGCGGCGAGAAGCTGCCGATCAGGTCCAGGTGCGAGCCGGCGGCCAGCCATTCGCCCCGCACGAGCGGCGCGGTCGCCAGCGTGGCGCAGCTCACGACGTCGGCGCCGCGCACCGCGGCCTCGAGGTCCGTGGCGGCGTGCGCGTTCCAGCCTTCGCGCCGCCACTGCGCGGCGAGCGCCTCCGCGCCTTCGGGGCGGTGGTTCCAGACCCGGATCTCGTCGATCGGCCGCACGCGCGCATGCGCCGCCGGCAGCAGCCGCGCGACGCGGCCGGTGCCCAGCACCAGCAGGCGCCGCGCGTTGGCGCGGGCCAGGAACGAGGCCCCCAGCGCCGAGGCCGCGGCCGTGCGGTGCGCGGTGATCTCGTTGCCGTCCATCAGCGCCAGCGGCACGCCGGTGTGCGCGTCGTACAGCACGTAGGTGGCATGCAGCCCCGGCAGGCCGCGCGCGCCGTTGCCGGGAAAGATGTTGATGGTCTTGATGCCGAGAAAGCCTGCGCCGCTCCAGGCCGGCATGATGAGCACGGTGCCGCGGCCGTCGCCGGCCTCGATGGCGTGCACGTGGCGCGGCGGCACGCTCGCCTCGCCCGCGAAGGCGTCGCGCAATGCGGGGATCAGTTGCGCGAAGCCGAGCGCGGCGCGCGTCGCGGCGGCGTCGAAATGCTGCATGGCTCAGCCGCCGACCAGCGCGAGGTAGTCGCGCCGCGTCTGCGCCGACACCGCATCGAGCACCTGCGCGTAGGGCGTCTTGTGCCGCGCCAGCAGCCGCGCGGAGGCGACAGTCTTCGAGCGGCAGAACCAGTGGCAGCTGTGCTGCATCAGCAGCAGCTCGGCGGTCATCATGAAGGCCTTGGCCTTCGGGGCCAGCTGCTGCGCGTTCTGCGCGCCGGCCTCGATGCCGCGCGCATGGATGGCGAAGGCCCGCCGCACGTCGAACAGCCGCGTGCCCGGCAGCAGCGGCTGCGCGAAGGGAATCGTGAAGGGCAGCTTGCTCACCTGTGCCTGCGGCGCCGGCACCTTGGCGAAGTCGGCCGCGAAGCTGCCGAACTGCGAGGCCAGCGACTGCTCGGTGCTGCCCAGCAGGCCCCAGATCTGCTCGCGCCGCGCGGCGTCGTCCTCGCCCAGCCAGCGCAGATAGCCGTCGATGAGCTTTTCCATCAGCTGTTCGATCTGGTACTTGCCCAGGGCGGCGCCGAGCAGGGCGATGCGGCGCTGCTGTTCGCGGGTCTTGAAGACATAGGCACCGCCTAGAAGCAGGGCCATCAGGGTGAGGAATTCCATCGTGCTGGGATCGGGGCCGCCAAGGGACCGGAGAGTGTAAGGAGCCGGATGGCGAAGGCGCCTTGCGCCGGGTTTCCTCGCCAGTTCCAGTCCTTGCAACAGGGATGAGAAGCTGGTTGCAAGGCAGGCAACCGATCAAGCGATCCGGCTGGATTTTCGAATCAAAATGTAATATGTACAAGGGAATTTTCCGACACTCCCCTAGAGTGGATTCATCGATGGTTGTCGGGCAGGTTGTTGCAGACAGAGCAACAAATCCCGACGAAAACGTGGAGATGCTGATGAAATCCCTCAGAACGGGGCTGAGAATTCTTTCCGAGTTCTCCCATGTCAATGGCGAGTTGACCGTGACGGAGCTGGCAGCGCGCCTGAGCATGGCCAAGAGTCAAGTCTCGCGGATGCTGGCGGCGTTCCGCGAAGAAGGCTGGGTGGTCCAGAATCCGCTGACCCGCGGATTCAGCATCGGCATTTCGGCCTACGCGGCGGGCGCGCGCTTCATCAACAGCAACCGCCTGACCAGCGAAGCGCTGCCGGTGATGCGTTCGGTGGTGGATCGCTGCGGCTTCACGACCACGCTGTGCGTGCTGGACGAGGCGAAGCCGCTTTATCTTCTTGGCATCGATGGGCCGGTGTCGGTCGACTTCGCCTCCAAGGTCGGCTCCTACTTTCCCTTTCATGCCACCGCGCCGGGCAAGCTCCTGGCGGCCTTCGCCGACGAGTCCGTGCGCGCCTCGATGCTCGAGCATGGGCTCGCGTCGCTCACGTCGCGCACCATCGTCGAGGTCCCCGCGCTGCGGCGTGAGCTGCGGGCGATCCAGCAGCGCGGCTACGCCTTCTCGTCGGGCGAGCGCGCCACCGGCATCGGCGGCATCTGCGTGCCGGTCTTCGACGGCGAGGCAGCCTGCGTGGCGGCGCTGGGCATCGCCTACCCCGAGAGCCTCATCCGTGCCGAGGAGCTCGACGCCTATGCCGCGATCCTGCACAAGGCGGCCGGAACCCTGTCGCGGCGGCTGGGCTGCGAAAGCTATCCCGTCGAGCTCAAGGATCCGGCCGCGCTCCCGCGGCTCGGCGTCCCGGTGCGGTCCTGAGGAGAGACGCACCATGGCGCGCGAGCAGCTCGTCTTCAATGCCACGGTGGTGTCGATGAACCCCCGGCGCGAGATCTTCGGCGACGGCGCGGTCGCGTGGCGGGACGAGCGCATCGTGGCGGTAGGCAGGGCCGAGGACGTCCTGCGCCGCCATCCCGGCTTCGAGCGCATCGACGGCGAGGGTGCTCTGCTGACGCCCGGCTTCGTCGATGCCCACACGCACAGCGCCCACTTCCTGATGAAGGGGCTACTGGACGACATGGCCCTGGAAACGCGCTGGAAGACGCGCCTGTATCCCTTTGAGCAGGCGGTCTCCGCGCAGGAGGCCTACTGGGGCGCCTCGGGCACCTTCGCGGAACAGCTGCTGCACGGCACGACTTGCGTCGGCGATCCGGGCAGCGCCCATCCGCACGCGGTGGCGCGCGCGGCCGAGCACACCGGCATCCGCGTCCTGCTCACCGGCGCGATCAGCGACAGCTTCGATCCCCTGCGGCCCTTGTCCTCGGAAACCGGCGGCGATGCCGCCGCCATGGCGGCCTACAGCGAGCGCCTGTTCGACGAGCTGGATGGCTCGGCGTCCGGCCGTGTGCGCGTGTGCTGCGGCCTGTGGAGCGGCAGCACCGTGAGCGATGCGCTGTGCCGCCGCGTGCTCGCGCTGGCCGAGTCTCGCGATGCGATCATCCACGGCCATCTGGCGACGCGCGAGTCGGACAACCTGGATGCGATCGCCAGGCATGGCTGCCGCGCCGTGGAGCGCTATCGGCGGCTCGGCCTGCTCAGGCCCCGCTTCACGGGCGCACATGCCGGTGCGATCGACGCGTCCGACGTCGAATCGCTGGCCCGCGCCGGCGCCAGCATCGTGCACTGCCCCTCCGCCAGCATGCTGGGCGGATTCGGCTGCATCGCGCATGGACGATTCCCCGAACTGGTCGCGGCCGGCGTGAATGTGGCGCTGGGTTCCGATGCGGCGTCGATCAGCCGTTTCCTGGACCTTCCCCGGCTCATGTACCTGGCCGCCTGCGCGCACAAGGACGTCCGCCGGGACGCGCAGGTCATGGGCGCGCATGCGGCCATGGAAATGGCCACGCTGGGAGGCGCCCGGGCCATGGGGCTGGACGGGCGCATCGGCTCGCTGGAGCCGGGCAAGCAGGCCGACCTGGTCCTGCTGCGCACCGACGGCATCGAGTGGCAGCCGAACCCACAGCTCAATCCCGTGGCCAATCTCGTCTATTCCAGCGCAGGCCACCGTGTGGACGGCGTCGCGGTGGCAGGGCGCTTCGTCGTCCGCCACGGCCAACTGCTGACCCGCGATCCGCAGGAGCTGGTGGCGCAGGCCCGTGCGGCTTCGCGCGCCGTCATCGCCCGCGCCGGACTGCAGGCGCACAGCGTCTGGCCGGTGGTCTGAATCGGCCCGTGCGGGCCATCCCAAGGCATTTTTCAAAGGAGCCAACAATGAGTTATCGGCTGGGGATCGATATCGGTGGAACGTTCACCGACTTCTCCCTCATGAACGAAAGTACGGGCGAGACACTGATCGCCAAGGTGCCCTCGACACCTTCGCATCCGAGCGCCGCGGTGCTGCAGGGGCTGGCGCAGTTCTCGGAGCGTCACGCCATCGCGCCGGCGGAGGTGGACTACTTCGTCCACGGGACCACCATCGGCGTCAACACGCTGCTCGAACGCAAGGGGGCGCGCACCGGCCTGCTGATCACGCGGGGCTTCCGGGACATCATGTCCCTCGGCCGCTCGCGGCTGCCCGACATCTTCGATCTGCTGGTCGAGAAGCCGGTGCCGCTGGTGGCACGCCAGATGGTGCGCGTGGTCGACGAGCGCGTCAGCTACCACGGCGAGGTCCTGCGCGAGCTGGACATCGGCCAGATGCTGGCCGCGGTCGATGAACTGGCGAGGGATGGCATGGATGCGCTGGCCATCACCTTCCTGCATTCGTACATGTACCCCGCGCACGAGCGGGCGGCCAAGGCGGCGATCCAGAAGGCGTATCCGGGGCTGTTCGTCTGCATCTCGTCGGACATCTGGCCCCAAATCCGCGAGTACGAGCGCACGCTGATCAGCAGCATCAACGCCTTCATCGGCAAGAAGATGAGCAGCTACTTCACGGCCCTGCAGTCGGAGGTCGCGCGCACCGGCGTGAAGGCGACATTGCTGTCGACCAAGTCCAACGGCGGCGTGATGACGGCGCGCTCGGCGCAGGCGTCGCCGGTGGAGACGCTGTCCTCCGGCCCCGCGTCGGGCGCGATCGGCGCGCGCTTCGTGGCACGGCTGTCGGGCTTCACGCGGCTCATCCCGCTGGACATGGGCGGTACCAGCACCGAAGTCGCGGTGATCGACGAGGACCTGCGGTACGCGAACGTCTGCCACATCGGCGATTTCGACATCAGCCTGCCGGCGGTGGATCTCTCGTCCATCGGCGCGGGCGGCGGCTCCATCGCCTGGACGGACGCGGCCGGCATCCTCAAGGTCGGCCCGGAGAGCGCCGGCTCCGAGCCGGGACCGGCCTGCTACGCGCGCGGCGGGACGCGGGCCACCATCACCGACGCGTACGTGACGATGGGCATCCTCGATCCGGAGCGCTTCCTGGGCGGGGAGCTCAAGCTCAGGCCCGATCTGGCGCGCCAGGCCGTCGGTGCGGTGGCCGAGCGGCTGGGCATGACGCACGAGGCATGCGCCGAGGCGATCCTGCGCGTGGCCACCTCGAACATGTACTCGCAGCTCGTGCCGCTGATGGCGCGCAAGGGCGTCGACGTGTCGGAGTTCGCCCTGCTGTGCTATGGCGGCGCGGGGGCGACGCACGGCTTCATGCTGGCGCGCGAGGTCGGCATCTTCACCGTGCTGGTGCCGCCTTCGCCAGGGACGCTGTGTGCGCTGGGCTCGCTGGTCGCCGACGTCAAGAGCGATTTCATCCGCACGGTGCAGGTGGCGCTGAGCCTGACGCAGCCGGGCGAGGCCGTGGACCGCCTTGCCACGGTGTTCGAGGAACTCAAGCAGCAGGCCCTGGACTGGCTGACGCGCGAGCGCATCAACGTGGCCGAGCGGCAGGTTCTGCGCAGCGCCGACATCCGCTATGCCGGCCAGTCCTTCGACGTGGCCGTCGACCTCAGCCGCATCGACCTGTCGGCGCCCGATGCCGCGGCGCAGGTGATGGAGGCGTTCAAGGCCGCCTATGCCGCAATCTACGGCGACGCGGACCATGGTGCGGCCATCGAAGTGGTCAACCTGCGCACCACGGCCGTCGGTGTCACACCCAAGCCGAGCATGCGGACCGTGCGCGAGGCCGCGCTCGAGGGCGACCGGCAAGCCCCGGTGCCGCTCGGACGAAGAAGGCTCTTCATCGACGGCAGCTACCACGACGCCGCGGTGTTCGACCGTGCCGCGCTGACCTGGGGCCACCGCTTCAGCGGCCCGGCCGTGGTCGAGCAGTACGACACCACGACCTTCGTTCCTCCCGGCTTCGACTGCCGGGTCGACGGCTACGGAATGATCATTGGAGAGTTGCAGAAATGAGCAAGACCCGAGAGGCCGGCGGCAAGCCGGCGGACAGCAGCGCCCTGCGCACGGACTCGGTGTTCGTCGAGATCCTGAACAACCGGCTGAACGGCATCGTGAGCGAGATGGGCCATGTCATCCACAAGGCCTCGTTCACGCCCTTCATCAAGGAGGCCTGGGATTTCGGCGAAGCCCTGGTGACAGTGAAGGGAGAGATCTTCAGCTATCCGCGCGACATCGGCGTCGCCTTCATGGTGGCGGCGATGATGGAGGACGCCATCGCCGCCTTCGACCACTACGAACCGGGCGACGTGATCATGGCGAACGATCCGTCGACTACCGGTGGGCTGTGCACCCACCTGCCGGACATCCATCTGCTCAAGCCCTATTTCCATGACGGCGAGCTGGTGTGCTTCAGCTGGACCTTCATCCACTCCTCGGACGTCGGCGGCATCGTGCCCGGCAGCATCGCGCTGGCGGCCAGCGACATCTACCAGGAGGGCATCCGCGTGCCGGCCGTCAAGCTGTACGAGGCGGGCAGACTGAACACGCAGGTGATGGACACCTTTCTCGCCAACTGCCGCATCCCCTACCACAATCGCGGCGACATCCAGGCCATGCTGTCGGCCATGCAGGCGGCGGAGAAGCGGCTCGACGGGACGATCGAGAAGTATGGCCTGGCGCGCTTTCGCGACGGCATCGACGACCTGCTCGACTATGGCGAGGCGCGTGCCCGCCAGGTGCTGGGCAAGCTGCCGCCGGGCCGCTACGAGATGATCGACTACCTGGAACTGCCCGACGACAGCCTGCCGCCGGCACGCCTGAAGCTGGCCATCGAGGTCGAGAAGGACGGGCTGCACCTGGACTTCACCGGCACCGATCCGCAACTGCCGTTCGCACTCAACTTGCCGACGTTCGGCAAGAACCACCATTTCATCAACGCGGGCGTCTTCAACTTCATCTATGCGGTGGACGGCTCGATCCCGATCAACCGGGGCGTGCTGCGTCCGCTGCGCGTCACGATCCCGCAGGGCTCGCTGTTGAATCCGGAGCCCATGGCGGCCGTGGGCGTGCGCTTCGCCACCGTGGTGCGCGTGATGGAGATGGTGTTCGGCGCGCTGTCGCAGGCCACCGACGGCCGAACCCCGGTGCCGGACGGGATCGCGGGCCGCATTCCCGCGGCAGGGGCCGGCATGCTGGGCGTGGCGTTGCTGTCGCTGGTCGATGCCGCGTCCGGCGAGCTCAAGGTCAACGTGCTGCAGCCATTGTGGGGCGGTTCGGGCGCGCGGCCGGTCAAGGACGGCATCGACGGCGCCGACTTCGCCGCCGGCTACCTGCGCAACATCCCGGCCGAGACCAGCGAGGCCGAGATGCCGGTGCTGGTCGAGCGCTACCAGCTCAGCGACCAGCCGCCGGCACCGGGCAAGTGGCGCGGCGGCCTGGGCATCGACATGCAGTTCCAGGTCTTCACGCCCAGTGCCACGCTCACGGCGCGGGGGCTGGAGCGCTACGTCTTCAGGCCGTGGGGGCGCAAGGGCGGGAGCGCCGGCACCCTGGGGCAGACGATCCTGAATCCGGGCAGCGACCATGCCCGCCAGCTCGGCAAGATCGCCAATCGCCTCGACCTGCAGCCGCACGACGTGGTGCGCATCGTGACGCCCAACGGCGGTGGCTACGGCGACCCTTTCGAGCGTGACCCGGCACGGGTGCTGCGCGACGTGCTGGATGGCTTCCTCGACGCCGACGCCGCCCGCGCGCAGTACGGCGTGTGCATCGCCGGCCAGGCCGTCGACCACGAGGCGACTGCCGCGCTGCGCCAGGCCAGGACGGGCGGCGCGCCGGCGCCGGAGTTCAACTTCGGCGCCGAGCGGGAAGACTTCGAGGCGCGCTTTCCCGCGCAGTGGCAGGACGAACTGGAGCGCGAGCTGCGCGCGGTGCCCGCGTCGTTGCGCCAGTTCTGGAAGGGCCGCATCTGGCAGCGTCTGCAGGCGCTCCCGGCGCGCGAGCGCGCCGGCATCGGCGCCATGAAGGAACTGCTTGCCGGCTGCCGCGCGGAGCTCGCGCAGCGCCGCATGGGCTGAGGGCACGATGGATCCGGTCGCCCTCACGCAGGCGCTGGTGCGCATGGACTCGGTCAACCCGCCGGGCCGCGAGGACGCTTGCGCGCGCCTGCTGGGCGGGCTGCTCGCGGATGCCGGCTTCGAGGTCGGCTACGGGGTGCTGGCCGATGGCCGCAGCAGCGTTGTCGCGACGCTGCGCGATCCGTCGGCCGAGAAGCCCTGCCTGGCCTTCACCGGCCATCTGGACACGGTGCCGCTGGGTGCGGCGCCCTGGGCCTTCGATCCCTTCGGCGGCGAGATCCACGGCGACCGCCTCTATGGGCGCGGCGCCTCCGACATGAAGGGCGGCGTGGCCGCTGCCGTGGCCGCGGCGGTGCGCTGTGCCCCGTGGCTGGGCGAGACCGCGGGGCTGGCGCTGATCCTGACGGCGGGCGAGGAAACCGGCTGCGACGGTGCGCGCCAGCTCGTGCGCGAGGGGGCGCTGCCGGCGCGCGTGGGCGCGCTGGTGGTGGGCGAGCCGACCGCCAACCGCCCCATGCTGGGCCACAAGGGCGCACTCTGGGTCTGCGCCTGCACGCAGGGGCGTACGGCGCACGGCTCGATGCCGGAGCAGGGCGACAACGCCATCCACCGGATGGCCCGGGTGGTGCTGGCGCTGCAGGCGCATGTGCCGGGCGGGGGCGCCAGTGCCCTGGGCCGGCCGACCCTCAACGTGGGCACGATCCAGGGCGGGCTCAACATCAACTCGGTGCCCGATCTGGCTTCGATCGGCATCGACATCCGCACCTTGCCGGGCATGCGGCATGACGAGGTGCTGGCGGGCCTGGGCCGGTACCTGGACGGCGCGGCGGCGCTTCGCACGCTGCTCGATGCGCCCGCCGTGTACACGGACCCGCAGCATCCCTGGGTGCACCAGGTCTTCGAGGCCGCCGGCAGCGACCGGGAGGGCGCGGCGGACATCGTGTCCTATTTCACCGATGCCTCGGTGCTCAAGGCCGCGCTCGGCGACGTCCCCACCGTCGTCCTGGGCCCCGGCGAGCCGCAACTGGCCCACCAGACCGACGAGTACGCCTGCGTCTCGCGCATCGAGCGGGCGGCTGCGATCTACGAGTCGCTCATCGGCCGCTGGTGCGACCGGCCGGCGCCGAGGTGCGACACCGATTCCTCCCCACCCTGAACTCCTGGAGAAGACCATGTCCGACATGAAATCCCGGCGCCGCCTGCTGACCGGTGCGGCCTCGACGCTCGCGTTGTCCTTCGCGCCTGGGCTCGTGCGCGCGCAGGATCAGCGCGCCATCCGCTTCATCATGCCGTATGCCGCCGGCTCGGGCACGGACACCGCGTTCCGTCCCTACATCGAGAGCTTTGCGCGCCACCTCAAGCGCCCGGTTTTCATCGACAACCGCGGCGGCGCCAACGGCCTGATCGGCATGGATGCGGCCGCCAAGTCCCGCCCGGACGGCCTGACGATGACCCTGGGCACGGCCTCGACCATGGTGATCAACCGATTCCTCTATTCGCGCCTGCCCTACGACCCGGTTCGCGATTTCGACCTCGTCGGCACGATGCTCGGGACGGCCAATCTCCTGACCGTGCGCAGGGAGCTCGAAGTCCGCAATGTCCAGGAGCTCATTGCGCATGCGCGGCGCAACCCCGGGGCATTGAAGGTGGCCTCCGGCGGCGTGGGCACCACCGGGCACCTGTCCGCGGCGCTGTTCGATGCCATGGCGGACACCCGCATGGTTCATGTGCCCTACAAGAGCGGCGCGGATGCATTCAAGGACATGGTCAACGGGGACGTCGACATCCTGTTCGAGAACGTGGCCCTCTCTTCTCAGCTGGCTGGCGGCGGCCGTGTCAGGATGCTGGCCGTGACGAGCCGGGAAAGGGCGGCCGTGCTGCCGGACGTGCCCACGCTCGACGAATCGGGGCTCGAGGGCTACGAGATTCTCGCCTGGGCCGGCTTCGTCGTTCCCAAGGGCACGCCGGCCGACGCGATCGCACGCATGAACCTGGCCATGCGGCAGGCCGTGGCCGATGCCGAGGTGCGCAAGGCGACGGAGAGCTTCGCCCTGCTGGCGATACCCGGCTCGCCTCAGGAGTTCCAGGCGCTGATCGACGCCGAGACGCCCAAGTGGGCGGAGCTGGTCAGGCGCACCGGGGCCAGGTTGGACTGAGTTCAGCCGCGCAGGCCGATCGCTTCCCACTGCAGTCCGAACTTCGCCAGGTACTTGCGCAGCCGGTCCGCGTCGTTGACCACGCTGCGCTGCGTGCGCGAGACCTGGAACAGCCGCCGCCCGGCCTCCGACAGGCTGCGCGACTGCCGGCACACGCGCAGCACGCCCTCGAGCTGCAGGCGGTCGAACAGGTCCAGCGCGGCGTCGCGTTCGGGGCCGAGCAGGGCGGCCAGGTCCATGTCGTGCGCCGCCGGCCCGGCATCGGCGCGCTGCCACAGCCAGCGCAGCCGAGCCAGTTCGGCGTCCACCAGCGGCAGCGTGATGCGCCCGCCGTCGGCCAGGGTCGCCAGCCGCGTCACGCTGGCCGAGAGGTCGCGGAAGTTGCCGTGCCACGGCGCCTCGCCGCTTTGCGCGAAGCGCAGGTAGGCGGCGCGCGCCTCGGCGTTGAAGCGCACCGTGCGGCGGCTTTCCTGCGCGTGCAGCGCCAGCAGGTAGTCCACGTTGGGCTCGATGTCCTCGGGCCGGCCGGCCAGGCCCGGCAGGTCGTAGGTCCAGAGGTTGATGCGGGCGAACAGGTCCTCGCGGAAGCGACCGGCCGCGACATCGCCGCGCAGGTCGCGGTTGGTGCCGGCGATGAGCTGGAAGTCGCTGTCCACCTCGCGGTCCGCGCCCACGGGGTAGAAGCGCTTCTCCTCGATCGCCATCAGCAGCATCGCCTGCTCGTCGGCGCCCAGCTCGCCGATCTCGTCCAGGAACAGCACGCCCTGGTGCGCGCTGCGCAGCAGGCCGGCGCGTTCGCTCGCGGCGCCGGTGAAGGCGCCCTTGCGGTGGCCGAACAGGGTCGAGGCCGCGCCGTCGCCGCGCAGGGTGGCGCAGTTCACTTCCACGAAGGCGCCGGCCATGCGGTGGCGCGCCTTCTTCAGCTCGGCCATGCGCCGCGCCAGGAAGGACTTGCCGGCCCCGGTCGGACCCACCAGCAGGATCGGCGCGCGCGAGCGCACCGCCACGCGCTCGATCTCGTCGATGAGCGCGTTGAAGCGCGCGCTGCGCGTGGCGATGCCGCGCTTGAGGAAGGCCACCGCGTCGCGCTGCTCGGCGTCGAAGCGCTGCGCAATGGCGTCGTAGCGCGAGAGGTCCAGGTCGATCAGCGCGTAGCTGCCCGGGTCGCCATCGCGCTGGCGCTTCGGCGGCGCGGTCTGCGCCAGCACGGCGGGGATCACGCGCGACTCGGCCAGCAGGAACAGGCAGATCTGCGCCACGTGCGTGCCGGTGGTGATGTGGGCCCAGTACTGCTCGCGCTCGGCGTCGAAAGGGTAGGCGCGCGCCCAGTCGTACAGGCGCGCATAGACCTCGCCGAAGTCCCAGGGGTCGGCCAGGTCGATGGGCACCAGGTTCACCACCGTCTCGGGCGAGACGGTCGCGATGTCCTCGTGCAGCCGCTGCGCCAGCGCCCGGTGGCGCAGCGTGTAGAGCAGCTCCATGCGCGCCACCACCATGTCCTCGTGCTGTGTGAGCGAGACGGTGGGGCGCCACTTCTCCCAGCGGCCCGCGCCCTGGCCGGCATCGAGCTGGGTGCCGAGGAAACCGATGACGACGATGGGCTTCATGGAAATAAAAAACTAGCGAAAATTCTAGCAATTCTCGGGTCGAGAACGAAGCCGTCTTGAAGGAGTCAGAGAAATGCCAATCGAATCAATGGCTTAGGATCGTGTGAATCCGAAGGCCATCCGCTGGCACGCTCCTCGCAAACAGCATCGGCAAGCGCCATGTGGCGTGAGTCGGGGAAGGGCGCAACCGGCGCCCTTCCCGAACGGCTGGAGAACAGACCATGCAACAGAACAACTACGAACTGCACCAGACTGCCGGCGCCGTGCCGGTGAAGATGTGGACCCGCGGCGTGCCCGTGGAAGACGAGGCGCGCCGCCAGCTCGAGAACGCCGCCCGCCTGCCCGTCGTGTTCCGGCACATCGCGGCCATGCCCGACGTGCACTACGGCATCGGCGCCACCGTCGGCTCGGTGATCCCCACCTTCAAGGCCATCATCCCGGCGGCCGTGGGCGTGGACATCGGCTGCGGCATGATGGCCTGCAAGACCACGCTGCATGCCAACGACCTGCCCGACAACCTGGGCCCGCTGCGCGCGGCGATCGAGAAGGCGGTGCCGCACGGCAGCAACCCGAAGCGCCAGGGCCGCGACAAGGGCGCGTGGGACACCCCGCCGGACGAGACCGACCGCGCCTGGGCCGGTCTGAAGGACGAGTTCGACGCGATCTGCGAAGACTACCCGCGCCTGGCGAACACCAACAACCACAAGCACCTGGGCACGCTGGGCACCGGCAACCACTTCATCGAGGTCTGCCTGGACGAGGCCGGCGCCGTGTGGTTCATGCTGCACTCGGGCTCGCGCGGCGTGGGCAACGCCATCGGCACGCACTTCATCGCGCTGGCGAAGAAGGACGCGCAGCAGCACCAGCGCAACCTGCCCGACCAGGACCTGGCCTACTTCGAGGAAGGCGCGAAGTACTTCGGCGACTACGTGCGCGCGGTCGGCTGGGCGCAGAAGTTCGCGCGCGCCAACCGCGAGGTGATGATGCAGCGCGTGGTCGCCGCGGCGCGCAAGGTCGTCGGCAAGCCCTTCGAGGCGCACGTGGAGGCGGTGAACTGCCACCACAACTACGTGGAGCGCGAGACCCACTTCGGCCACGAGGTGCTGGTCACCCGCAAGGGCGCGGTGAGCGCGAAGGCCGGCGAGCTGGGGATCATCCCCGGCAGCATGGGCGCCAAGAGCTACATCGTGCGCGGCAAGGGCAACCCCGAGAGCTTCATGAGCTGCAGCCACGGCGCCGGGCGCACGATGAGCCGGACCCAGGCGAAGAAGCGCTACACCATCGCCGACCAGGTGCGCGCCACCGAGGGCGTGGAATGCCGCAAGGACGCCGAGGTGATCGACGAGATCCCGATGGCCTACAAGGACATCGATGCCGTGATGGCGGCGCAGAAGGACCTGGTGGACGTGGTGCACACGCTCAAGCAGGTGGTGTGCGTGAAAGGATGAGGCCGCGCACGGCGCGGCCGGGAGCTTCGACATGAAGAGCAACAAGCAGCGCCGCGCCGAGATCCAGGCGCATCGCCGCGCACGGACCCTCCGTGCGCGGGCGCAGCTTGCAGCGGAGCCGCGTGCGCTGGGCCACGGACTGCCGGCCGACACCTTGCGGCTGGCTGCGCTCAACAACACCTATGGCGCGCTGCCCGCGTGCTACGTGGACCGCCCCTTCACCTGCCGCGACTGCGGCGCCGCGGCCGTGTGGGCGGCGGCGCAGCAGAAGTGGTGGTACGAGGCGGTCGGCGCCAGCCTGTGCAGCACCGCGGTGCGCTGCCTGGCCTGCCGCCGGGCGCGGCGCGCGGCCCTGCAGGCATCGCGCGCCGGCGAGGGCGCGGACCGGCTCGGCGAGCAGGCCGCGCGCCTGCGGGCGCTCGGCGCGTCGGCGCCCACGGCCTCGGCCCGGGCCGAGGTCGAGCAGGCCCTGCAGTCGAAGTGGTGGGGGTTGCGCGTGCTGGCGATCCAGGCGCTGGGTCGCTGGCGCAGCGCCGCCGACACCGCGCGGCTGCAGGCGCTGATGCGGGCGCGCACGGCGTCGTGGTTCGACTGGACGCGCGTGGCCGCCGATGCCGCCGCGCAGGCGCTGCGATGAACGCGCTGCTGGAGCCGCTGCCGCCGCACGAGGCGCAGGCGATCGAGGCGCTGCGCGCGGCCATGGACCGCGCGGGCTCGGCCTTCGATTTCGCCGTGCACCGTGTGCCGGCGCAGGCCGGGCCGGTGGGCGAGGCGCACCATCGCGCGGCGCTGCAAGGGCTGTTCGAATCCTTCGCCGCCGCATGGCCGGCGCTGCGCTTCGACCTCGGCCAGGCCGTCGCCACGCCGCTGGATGCACAGGCCGTGATGCCGGCCGCGCATTTCCCGCCCGGCTGGCGCGTCGACCACACGCGCGACCCGGCGCGCGTGAGCTGGTTCGAATGGCTGGCCCAGGCCTTCGACGACCCGCCCTACACGTTGCGGTGGTGCGAAGACCCCGAGACGCATGCCTGGCTGTTCCCGCGCTTTTGCGCCTGCACGGGGCTGATGCGCGGGGAGGGCATCGAAGTGCTCGATTGGGTGGGCGACCCCGAGCGGGACCCCGGCCGCAGCGAATGGAGCGACTATTTCGAAGCGGGCAAGGAATGGTGGGGCATCTGGTGCCTCACCGTGTGGAACCCGCGCCACCGCACGCTGGCCGCGATGGCGGCCAGCACGACGGATTGACGACATGGAGACTGCGATCGTGCGGCATCAGATCGAACTCGACGGCGCCCAGGGCGAAGGCGGCGGCCAGATCCTGCGCACCGGCCTCGCGCTGGCGATGCTCACTGGCCGGCCCCTGGCGGTGGTGCGCATCCGCGCGCGCCGGCCCAAGCCGGGGCTGATGCGCCAGCACCTGGCCTGCGTGCAGGCCGCGGCGGCGGTGTGCGGTGCGCAGGTGGAGGGCGCGGAACTCGGCGCGCAGGCGCTGCGCTTCGCGCCCGGGCCGGTGCGCGCGGGCGACTACGCCTTCGGCATCGCCAGCGCGGGCAGCTGCCTGCTGGTGCTGCAGACCGTGCTGCCGGCGCTGCTGCTGGCCGACGGGCCGAGCCGCCTGCAGCTGTCCGGCGGCACGCACAACCCGATGGCGCCCAGCCATCACTTCCTCGCGCAGGCCTATGCGCCGCTGGTGCGCCGGATGGGCGCCGACCTGCAGCTCACGCTGCGCCGCTGCGGCTTCTACCCGGCCGGCGGCGGCGCGGTGGAGGCGGCGATCGTGCCGGCACAGGCCGCGCTGCAGCCCTTCGACCTGCTCGCGCGCGGCGCGCTGCTCGCGGGCCAGGCCGAGTGCCTGGCGCCCGGCCTGCCGCGCCACGTCGCCACGCGCGAGCTGGCGGTGCTGCGCGAGGCGATGGGGTGGTCGGCCGAGCAACTGCATGTCGGCGATGCGCGGCAGGACGAGGGGCCGGGCAATGCGTTGCTGCTCACGCTGGCCTACGAGCAGGTCACGGAGGTCTTCACCGCCTTCGGGCAGAAGGCCGTGAGCGCGGAACAGGTGGCGCACGGGCTGGTGAAGGAGGTGCGCGCCTTCCAGAAGTCCGATGCGGCCGTGGGCCCGCACCTGGCGGACCAGCTCGCGCTGCTGCTGGCGCTCGCGGTGTGGCGCAGCGGCCGGCCGGCGGCGTTCACCTGCAGCGAGCTGACCGAGCACACGCGCACCAACTGCGCGGTGATCGAGCGCTTCCTGCCGCTGCGCTTCGAGATCGCGCCGGGGCCGCGGGCGGCGACCGTGCGCATCGCGCCGGCCTGAGGCCGGCTCAGGGCGCGCGCACGTGCAGCACCGCCAGCGGCGCGCTGCGGCCGCGCACCGTCACGTTCTCCGGCGCACCGAGCGTGTGGGCCACGCCGGCCTGCTCGGCCGCGAACACCGACACCACCAGCCGCGCCGCGGCTGCCTTGGAATGGTCCTGCAGCCGGCTGGCGGTATTCACCACCTCGCCGACGGCGGTGAAGGTGGTGGTGTCCAGGTAGCCCACCTCGCCCACCGCCGCGCGGCCGGCGTGCAGGCCCATGCCGAAGTCCAGGCGCTGGCCGAACTGCGCCTCGAAGCGGCCGCCCCAGGCGTCCATGCGCTCGCCGATCAACCGGCTGGCCCGCATCGCCTGGCGGCAGGCGGTGGGCAGGTCGGTCTCCAGGCCGAAGATCGCCATCACGCTGTCGCCGATGAACTGGTTGGGCACGCCGCCGCATTCGCGCACCGCCGCGCCGATGGTGGCGAAGTAGCGGTCCAGCACATAGACCAGGTCGAAGGGAAGTTGCCGCTCCGACAGGCCCGACCAGCGTCGCAGGTCGACGAACAGGATCGCCACGTCGCGCTCGCGGCCGAGGCGGCGCACCGGCGCCGGCTCGCCGGTGGCGAACAGCGGCGTGATCTCGATGTCGCCGCGCGGGCGCAGCTGGCAGGCCAGGCGCACGTCGGCCGGCGCGCGCACGCGCTCCAGGGTGCGGCGCTCGTCCGCGCCGGGCGGCGGCAGGTGATCGGGCGGGGCGTTCACCCGCACCCGGCAGGTGGAGCAGCGTGCGCGTCCGCCGCACAGCGACAGGTGGGGGATGCCGTGGGCGCGGCTGGCTTCCAGCACGCTCCAGCCGCGCGGCACGCGCACGCTGCGCTGCGGGTAGCGCAGCGCCACGGCGGGGCGGCCTGCCAGGCGCTCCAACCGTCCGCGCCCGAGCCGCGCGGCCAGCAGCGCGAGCAGGGCGGCGCCGTAGACCCAACGCACGCGCTCGGTCATCGCGTCGATCGCCGCGCCCTGCGACGGCGTCGCGGTGGCGGCCGGCGGGGCTTGCGTGCCGGTCCACGCGATCTCGCGGCCCATCGACAGGAAGCCGAGCGCGGCCAGCACCGGCAGCAGCACCGCTGCCGCCACCAGCGCGGGAAAGGCGCGCCGCCAGGCAGCCCGCACGCGCAGCGCCAGGTGCAGGCCCAGGCAGCCGTGCAGCCAGGCGGCCGCCATCATTGCGATCTGGAAGGCGGCGCCCCCCGGGCGCCAGAGACTGCCCACGACGCGCGCATAGGAGCCTTCCAGGCCGAAGACTTCGTAGGCCCAGCGCATCGCGCTCAGGTGCAGGGCCAGCAGCAGCGGCAGCGAGAAACCCAGCACCAGGCGCAGCGCCTCCAGCATCGGCATGCGCAGGCTGTGGCGTTCCCACAGCGACAGCGCGGCCAGCGCGACGTGGATGGCGGCCGCACCGTACAGCAGCGGTGTGCCGACCGGCCCGTGCCAGAAGCCGTGGACGGCGCGCAGCACGCCTTCGGCGGTGGCCAGCGACACCAGACCCAGCGCATGGTTGGCCAGGTGCAGGCTCGCATAGGCCATCAGGACGAGGCCGCTGCTCCAGCGCAGGTTGCGCTGCGTGAGGCGGAGGAATCGTCGGCGCGGGCGTGGGGGCATGGATGGATGGCAGAGAGCGCCCGAGCATAATGCGCGGCCACTTTCGATCATGACCGCGCCCGCACGTTCCAGCCTCGCCCTGCGCACCATCGCCTTGTTCGAGGGGCTGCCCGCCTCCAGCCTGGACGCGATCGCGCAGCGCTGCGCGTGGCGCACCGTCGCGGCGGATCAGCCGCTGCTGCTGCGCGCCGAGACACGGCGCGACGTCTACTTCCTGGTGTCGGGCCGCGTGCGCGTGACCACCTACGCGGCCAACGGCCGGCAGGTCACCTTCCGCGACGCCGAGGCCGGCGCCTACTTCGGCGACCTGGCCGCCATCGACGGCAAGCCGCGCTCGGCCGACGTGCTGGCGCTGGAGGACTGCGTGGTCGCCGTGATGGAACAGCCGGCCTTCGTCGCGCTGCTGCAGGGCGAGCCGCGGGTCGCGCAGCGGGTGATGCAGCGCCTGGTGGCGATGGTGCGCCAGCTCTCCGAGCGTGTCATCGATCTGAGCACGCTCGGCGTGCAGAATCGGCTGCACGCCGAGCTGCTGCGCATGGCGCGCGCCGCCGGTGTCGAGGCCAACCGCGCGCGGCTGGCGCCGGTGCCGCGCCACGCCGACCTGGCGGCGCAGGTGAGCACCAACCGCGAGCAGGTGACGCGCGAACTCAATGCGCTGGCGCGTGCCGGCGTGCTGGCCAAGGAGGGCAAGGCCTTCGTGGTGGTCGACGTGGATCGCCTGGCACGCATGGTGGCCGAGGTCCGCGGCGACGCATCCCCCACCGCCGTGGCCGAGTGAATCAGTTCCAGCGGCCGTTCGTGCCGCCGACGCTGTAGCGCCCCGCGCCCAGCAGCATCACCGCCAGCGCGCCGGCCAGGTACAGGCCCTGCAGCTCCAGTGCCCAGCCGCCCATCCTGGTGAGCGCGAACAGCTCGCCGGCATGCACCAGCGCGATCGCCACCACCATGTTGACGGCGACCACGGCGGCCGCGGCGCGCGTCCACAGCCCGACGATCATCAGCGCCGGCGCGAGGATCTCGCCGACGTACACCAGGTAGCCCAGGCCGCCCGGCAGTCCCGCGCGCTCCAGCAGGCCGACGATGAAGCCGGGGCCGGTGGAGAGCTTGAAGACGCCGTGCAGCAGCACCAGCAGCGCCACCGACACGCGCAGCAGCAGCTTGCCCGCGTCCTCCTGGCCCGCTGCGGCGGGAAGGGTCGAGGTCGTCATTGCGCGGCCGTCTTACAGGCGGCTGCCGGCGTCGATGGCGGCCTGGCGCGTGGCGGCGAGGCTGCCGTTCGTGTAGGCCGAGGGGATGGTGCTGCCCGCGAAGGCTTCGCGCTTCAGGTTCTGGTTGGGCGCATGGGCGGCGGCGACGGCTTCGGCCTGCACCTCGGCGCGGCTGCGCTCGCCGGCGATGGCCAGCACGCCTTGCGAGGCGCCGAGCGCCTCGCCGGCCTGCAGCAGTTCGCCGCGCTGCTGCGCCTGGGCCAGCTCGGCCTGCACCTCGGCGCGGCTGAACTGGCCGACGAAGGCCGTGCGGTTTTCCTGCACGTAGTCCGCTTCGCCGGCGGCGAAGGCGGCATTGCCGGCCAGCAGGGCGGCGAGGGCGGTGGCGGCGAGGGTGAGCTTGTTCATGATCGGTTCCTTGAGTGACGACGGTTGAATGAAGGGACTCGTCCGGCGGCGCGGAGGACTGCGGCCGGGCGATGGATGAACTGTAGGCAGCGCGACCGAAGCGCGAAGTGCGTTTACGCACAGGTTTCGGCAGGAAGCATCCCGCGCCGCCACAATGGCGGCTTTTGCGCGCGCCGCGCGCCGCCCGTTTTTCTTGATTTCCGACCTTCCCCTCATCACCGACGCGTGGTTCTATGCCGTCGCCATCCCCGCCGTGCTGCTGCTGGGCGTCAGCAAGAGCGGCTTCGGCGCCGGCTTCGGTTCGCTGGCGGTGCCGCTCATGGCGCTGGCCGTGCCGGTGCCCGATGCGGCGGCCATCCTCATGCCGCTGCTGCTGGTGATGGACCTGCTGGGCCTCGCCGCCTTCCGGCGCGACGTCGACCGTGCGCTGCTGAAGTTCCTCCTGCCCTGGGCGCTGGTCGGCACGGTGGTCGGCGCGCTGCTGTTCCACATCCTCTCGGCGCCCACCGTGGCCGGCATCGTGGGCGTGGCGACGCTGCTCTTTCTCGGCCAGCGGCTGCTGTTCCCGCCGCGGCGCGACGCGCCGCCGCCCCCGCGCCCGGTCGGCGCGGTGCTCACCGTGCTGGCCGGCTTCACCAGCTTCATCGCGCATGCGGGCGGGCCGCCGCTCAATGCCTACCTGATCCCGTTGCGTCTCAAGCCCGTGGTCTTCACCGCCACCGTCGCCTACCTCTTCTTCGCGGTGAACCTGAGCAAGTGGATTCCCTATGCCTGGCTCGGCCTGCTCGATGTGCGCAACATGGCGACCTCGATCGTGCTGCTGCCCTTCGCGCCGTTGGGCGTGTGGCTGGGCGTGCGCATCGCGCGGCGCATCGGCGCCGTCTGGTTCTACCGTTTCATCTATGCCGGCATGCTGCTCACCGGCATCAAGCTGGTGTGGGACGGGTTCACATGATCACCCCCAGCCTCGCCCACTTCGTGTGGCTCTGCACCCCCTCCAGGGGGCGCACCCCTGCGGCCCGGCCAAGCCGGTTCCGCGGGTGCTCCCGAAGGGGCCGCTGCGCGGCCCTTGCATTCCATGCACTGCAGCTTGCTGCGATTGAAAGGAGAACAACCCCATGACAACGACCCATCTCACCGTGCTCACCGGCGCCTCGCGCGGGCTCGGCCGCGCCATGGCCGAGCAGCTGCTGCAGCCGGACCGCCTGCTGCTGTGCCTGTCGCGCCGCAGCGATCCCGCCCTGGCCGCGCGCGCCGCGGAAACCGGCACCACCCTGCTGCAGTGGGAGCAGGACCTGGCCGAGCCCGCGCAGGCGGCCGCGCGCCTGGCGCAGTGGCTGCAGGGCCTGGACGCCGGCGGCCTGGAGAGCGCCGCGCTGATCAACAACGCCGGCGTGGTGGCGCCCGCGGTGCCCCTGGCGCAGGCTGCATCGGCCGATGTCGCGCAGGCGCTGCGCGTGGGGCTGGAGGCGCCGATGCTGCTCACCGCCGCCTTTCTCGGCGCCACCCGCGGCTGGCGCGCCGGGCGCCGCGTGCTCAACGTCTCCTCGGGCCTCGGCCGCAACGCCATGGCCAGCCAGGCGCCGTACTGCGCGGCCAAGGCGGGCATGGACCATTTCTCGCGCGCCGTGGCGCTGGAAGAGGCGGGCCTGCCCGACGGCGCGCGCATCTGCTCCCTGGCGCCGGGCGTGATCGACACCGACATGCAGGTGCAGCTGCGCACCGGCGATGCGGACAGCTTTCCGGACCGCGGGCGCTTCGAGCGCCTCAAGGCTGACGGCCTGCTCGACACGCCGTATTCGGCCGCGGCGAAGGTGCTGGCCTGGCTCGAGCGGGCCGACTTCGGTCAGCCGCCGGTGGCCGACGTGCGCGACGCCTAGGACTTTCTCGACAGGCAGGGCAGTGCCTCCAGGCAATCCCCGTGCCGTCCGCGCGACCGGGATTCGCCGCCGCTCGATACTCCCGACATGAAGTCGCAAACTCCCAAAGGCCTCGCTGCCGCCGAGGCTGCGCGGGCCACCCCTCTCGACCTCGGCCGGCTGCGCCTGTTCTGCCTGGTGGCGGAGCTGGGCAGCCTGACGAAAGCGGCAGCTGCCAGCCAGACGGACGTTTCGGCCATCAGCCGCCAGATCGGCGCCCTCGAACGCGAGTGGGGAGGACGCCTTTTCCACCGCACGGGCCGTGGACTGGAATTGAGCGAGCTCGGTCACCGCATCCTTCCCGGTGCCGCCGCGTTGCTGTGGCAGGCGCAGCAGCTGGCGCAGGAAGCCCGCTCCAGCGCCGGCGTGCTGGCCGGCGAGGTGCGGCTTGCGGTGCAGGCGTCGCTGGCGCGGCGCCTGATCGTGCCGCTGGCGCTCGATCTGCGGCGCCGCCACCCCGGCATTCGCCTGCAGGTCTTCGAAGGGTCCAGCGGTCAACTCACCGAGTGGTGGCACACCGGCTACGTGGACATCGCCGCGATGTTCCGCTATGGGGCGAGCGAGCACCTCGACGAGCAGCCGCTGGCGGTCGTCAGCGCCTACCTCGTCGGTCCGCCGGAGGCTGCGCTGGCGCGGCGCAGCACGGTGCCGTTCAAGATGCTCGCCGGCCTTCCCCTGATCCTCGGAAGTGCCCCCAACGCCTTGACGTCCGTCCTGCAAGGCATCGCACGCAAGCAGGCGATCACGCTCGAGGTCGTGCTTGAAGCGAACTCGCAGCACGTTCAGTTGGACGCCGTCGCCCAAGGCTGCGGCTATGCAGTCACCGTGGGCGATGCCGCCAGCGAAAGCGCTCGCAGGGGAACCCTCTCGTCCGCCCGCATCGTCAGTCCCGGCATCGACTGTGCCATCACGCTGGCCATCAGTTCGCAGAAGCCCGTCACGGCTGCCGCACGCGAGACCGCGCGCACGATCCGGCGGTTGGTGGAGTCGTTCGAGAACACGGCTTCGCCTGCTCGCCAGGCCTAGCGGGTTTGTCGCGGCCGCAAATCTGGTTTGCCTCCGTCCCCCTCATCCTGAGCGGGCTGCCAAGCCTAGACTGCGCTCCCCATGGAGACCGCATGAATCAATCCTTGCAGATCAAGCCGGTGACCGGCGCACTGGGCGCCGAGATCGAGGGAGTGAACCTTTCCAAGGACCTCGATGCCGACACGGTGGCAGCCATCCGCCAGGCGTTGCTGGACCATTGCGTCATCTTCTTCCGCGATCAGGACCTGAGCGCCACGCGGCAGAAAGAGTTCGCAGCGCGGTTCGGCGCGTTGTTCCACCACCCCTATTTCGCCGGCACCGACGACGATCCGGCCATCATCCGCGTGGTGCGCGAGCCGGGCGACCGGCGCATCGTGGGAGAGCACTGGCATTCCGACACGCCGCACGTCACCGAGCCGCCGATGGGCTCGGTCCTCTACGGCGTGCAGGTGCCGCCCTACGGCGGCGATACCCTGTTCGCCAACCAGTATCTCGCCTACGAATCGCTGTCGCCAGGCCTCAGGAGCATGCTGGAGGGCCGGCGGGCGTTGCACAGCGACCGCTATCTCTCCGGGCCGGCGCAGCAGCTCAATGCTGCACGCGCGACCAAGGTGCGTGTGCAGAACGACTGGACGGAAACCGCGCACTTTCACCCGGTCGTGCGCACGCATCCCGAGACGGGACGCAAGGCCCTGTACGTCAACCGCGCCACCTCGGTGCAGTTCGAGGACATGACGGAAGAGGAGAGCCGACCGCTGCTGGAGTACCTGTTCCAGCAGGGCTGCCGCCCGGAGTTCACCTGCCGCTTCCGCTGGGCGCCCGGCTCGGTCGCGTTCTGGGACAACCGGTGCACGCAGCATGTGGCCATCAACGACACCGGCCGGTTCCACCGCGAGATGCGCCGCGTGCAGATCAACGGCGACCAGCCCTTCTAGAACGGAGACAACTGCATGAAGACCCTGTTTCGCACGATGGCCGTGCTGCTGGCGGCCGTCGCCGGCACGCACGGTGCGCAGGCCCGGAGCGACTATCCCAACAGACCCGTCCGGATGGTGGTCGGCTACGCGCCAGGCGGACCGACCGACGCCATCTCCCGCCTGCTGGCCCAGGAAATGGCGATCACCCTGGGGCAGCCGATCGTCGTCGAGAACAAGGGAGCCGCCAGTTCGATGGTGGCCACCCGCGAGATCAAGGCGGCGCCGGCCGATGGCTACCATCTGCTGGTCGGCGCCGTGGGCCACAACGTGAATCCGATCCTGCACGGCACGCGTGCCGGCTATGACCCCCACGCGGATTTCTCGCCCATCGGCAACATGGCGACGACGCCGCTGCTTGTCGTCACCGCCTACGAGTCGCCCTGGAAATCCATGGCGGAACTGACTGCGGCGATCAAGTCGCGCGCCGAGCCGGTGACGTTCGGGTCGTCGGGCAACGGGGGGTCGGGGCATCTCGCGGGCGAACTGCTCGCCTCCGTCATGCAGCGCAAGATGCTGCACGTGCCTTTCCGCGGCTCCAGCGCGGCGCTCGTCGACGTGATGGCGCGGCGCGTCGATTTCATGTTCTATCCCATCGTGGGTGTGGAGGAGCAGGCTGCCGCGAAGAAGCTGCGGCCGTTGGCGGTCGCCACGGCGAAGCGGCTGCCGCAGTTTCCCGAGGTGCCGACGATGGCCGAGGTGGGTTTGCCGGGCTTCGAGGAAACCGCACCGTGGATCGGCATGTTCGCCCCCGCGAAGACGCCTCCTGCCGTTGTCGAGAAGCTGAACGACGCACTGGTCGCCGCCCTGGGCAAGCCCGAGGTACGGACCCGCATCGAGAAAATGGGCGGCGTGGTCGCCGGCGGCTCTCCGGCCGAGTTCGCGGCCTACCTGAAGCGCGACTTCCACCGCTGGCAGGACGTGATCAGGGCCGGTGGCGTCACGGCGGACTGAGGCGCCAGGAATGCGATTCGTACGCTACGAGCATGAGGGGCTGGCGCGTCACGGCCTGGTCGAATCGGACGCCAGCGGCACGGACTGGGTGGTCGAACTGCGGGGCGGTCTGTTCGATCCGCCCGAGCCGTCCGGCTGGCGCCAGCCGCTCGCGTCGACGCGGTTGTTGCCGCCCGTCATTCCCGGCACGTTCTACGCAGCAGGGGTCAACTACATGGGGCATCGCAGGACGCATGGAGAAGCGCCCGGCGCGCCGGCGCTGCCCAACGCGCAGCACATCGGATACCGCGCCAATAACGCCTTGATCGGCCACGGCGATGACATCGTGGTCCCCGCCGACTCCTCGGGCAAGGTGCAGTTCGAGGGCGAGCTCGTGGTGGTGATCGGAAAGAGGGCCCGCAACGTGCCGCAGGAGCGCGCGATGGCGTGCGTCTTCGGGTACACGATCGGCAACGACGTGAGCGAGCGTGTCTGGCAGAAGGCCGACCGGACGTTCTGGCGCGGAAAGAACTCGGACACCTTCAAGCCGATGGGTCCTTGGATCGACACGCAGGCGCGCGTGGAGGACATGGACACCGTGGTACGCCTCAACGGCCGCGAGGTGAGCCGCTTCCGCACGGCGGACATGGTGTTCGGCATCGCGGAGACGATCGCTGCCATCACGCGGTACATCACGCTGGTGCCGGGGGATGTCATCTGGATGGGGACGGACGATCCGACCCTCGACATGGTCCCGGGCGACGTTGTCGAGGTGGAGCTCACCGGCTTGGGCGTCCTGCGCAATCGCGTCGTGGCCGAGAGCGTCCGGTAGTTCTTGCACCAACGATGCGGGTTGCCCCCGAGACGGAACGCTAGGCGAGCCGCCGCGTCCGCCACAGCCACCCGATGTCGACCGCGAAGGAGGCCGTCAGCATGGCCAGCGTGGCGGCTGCGATCGCCTGCGCCCAGGCGGGTGGAATGATGGGGCCCAGGCACACGATCAGGCCGGTGATCTGCACCACGCACACCGTCTTGCGCCGCGTGCTGGGCGGCAGCGGGCCCGCCAGCCAGGGCCAGGGCTGGGCCGCGGCGACGAACAGGTAGCGCATCAGGCCGGCCGCCACGATCCATGCGCCGGCCTGGCCCGACTGCGCGACCAGCAGGCTCAGCACCAGCACCAGCAGCGCGTCGGTCTCCATGTCGAAGCGCGCACCGAATTCGCTGGCCAGCCCCTGTGCGCGGGCGAAGGCACCGTCCACCGCGTCCATCAGCGCGGCGACGGTGGCGATGACGATGGTGCGCCAGGCAGTGGCCTCGTCGCCCGCGCCCTCGCCGAGGCCGGCGGCCAGCCAGGCCACCAGCGCCAGGCGCAGCAGCGTCACCCGGTTGGCGGTGCCGAAGCGCGCGTGCGGCGCGTGCGCCGGCAGGCCGCGCAGCACCAGCGCCAGGCCCAGTGCGAACACTGCCGCGGCCTTCAGCGCGACGCCCGGGCCGGCGGCGGTGGCGGCTGCCAGGGCGGCCAGCAGCGCGGCGCCGTACAGGGCCTCGCGCAGCGCGTCCCGCCGCAGGGCGGCGAGCGCGGGGGGAGCAGAAGAAAAAGCCATCGCCTTAAGATCGGTCGCAGGCCTGCACGGTGCAGGCATTGGAAGGCAGCATGCCAGCAAATTCTTCCCGCGTCACAGGGGCGGCCGCGGCCCGCGCCTGCTGGGTCGAGGCGCCGGGCCGCGCGGCGATCCGCGCCGAGCCGCTGCCCGCGCCCGGCCCCGGCGAGGTGCGGGTGCGCAGCCTGCACAGCGGCATCAGCCGCGGCACCGAGATGCGCGTGTTCCGCGGCGAGGTGCCGCCCGGCGAGGCGCAGCGCATGCGCGCGCCCTTCCAGCGCGGGGACTTTCCGGCGCCGGTGAAGTACGGCTATGCCAGCGTCGGCGTGGTCGAGGAGGGGCCCGAGGCGCTGCAGGGCCGCGCGGTGTTCTGCCTGCATCCGCACCAGACGCGCTACGTGGTGCCTGCCGAGTCGGTGCATCCGCTGCCCGAGGGCGTGCCGCCGGCGCGCGCGGTGCTCGCCGCCAACATGGAGACCGCGGTGAACGCGCTGTGGGATGCGGCGCCGCGCGTGGGCGACCGCATCGCGGTGGTCGGCGCGGGCGTGCTGGGGCTGCTGGTCGCCTGGCTGGCCGGCCGCATGCCGGGCTGCACGGTGCAGGTGATCGACCCGCAGCCCGCGCGTGCCGATGTCGCGGCGCGGCTCGGCGTGGCCTTCGCCGCGCCGGAGGCGGCCGCGCCCGAGGCCGACCTGGTGATCCACGCCAGCGGCCACGCGCAGGGGCTGCGCACCGCGCTCGCGCTGGCGGGCTTCGAGGCCACGGTGCTGGAGCTGAGCTGGTACGGCACCCAGGCCGTGGAACTGCCGCTGGGCGAAGCCTTCCACGCCCAGCGCCTGACGCTGCGCAGCTCGCAGGTGGGGCAGGTCGCCACCGCGCAGCGCGCCCGCTGGACGCACCGGCGCCGGCTGGCGCTGGCGCTGGAACTGCTGCGCGAGCCGGCCCTGGACGCGCTGCTCACCCATGCCGCGCCCTTCGACGAACTGCCTGCCGTGCTGGAACGCCTCGCGTCCGGCGCGCCTGAGGTCCTGTGCCACCGCATCGACTACCCCTGAGAAAGAAACACCGCATGTACAGCGTGACCGTCCGAGACCATTTCATGATCGCCCACAGCTTCCGCGGCGAGGCCTTCGGGCCCGCGCAGCGGCTGCACGGCGCCACCTACGTGGCCGACGTGGAGGTGCGCCGGCCCGAGCTCGACGGCGACGGCATGGTGGTCGACATCGCCCGCGCCACGGACGTGCTGCGCGCCGTGCTGGGCGAACTCAACCTGCGCAACCTCGACGAGGACCCGGCCTTCCGGGGCCGCAACACCACCACCGAGTTCATGGCGCGCGCGGTGTTCGACCGCGTCGCGGCGCGCATCGCGGCGGGCGAGCTGGGCGCCGGCGCGCGCGGCCTGACCGGCATGCGCGTGACCCTGCACGAATCGCACGTCGCCTGGGCCGCCTACGAGGGCGCGCTGCCCGCGTGAAGCCGGCCTGCGTCTTCCTGGTGCCGGGCGATCCGGCCTCGCCCACCGGCGGCTACGTCTACGACCGCCGCATCATCGAGGGACTGCGCGCGCGCGGCTGGAGCGTGGCACTGCATTCGCCGGGCGATGGCTATCCCGCGCCCGATGCGGTGGCGCTTGCCGAGGCAGAACGCGTGGTCGGCGCGCTGCCCGACGGCGCGCTGGTGGTGGCCGACGGCCTGGCGTTCGGTGTGCTCCCCGAGCTGGTCCACCGGCATGCGCAGCGCCTGCGATGGATCGCGCTGGTCCACCATCCCCTGGCGCTGGAAACCGGTCTGGCGCCGGAGGTGCGCGATGCGTTGCGCCGCAGCGAGCGCGAGGCGCTGGCGAGCGCGCGCGGCGTGATCGTCACCGGCCCCTCGACGGCGCGCGCGCTGGCGGACTACGGCGTGCCGGCCGAACGCATCGCCGTGGTGGAGCCCGGCACCGAGCCGGCGCCGCTGGCCATGGGATCGGGCGGCGGCGCACTGCAACTGCTGTGCGTGGGCACCGTCTCTGCGCGCAAGGGGCAGCGCGAGCTGATCGAGGCGCTGGCGCCGCTGGCCGACCGGCGCTGGACGCTGCACTGCGCCGGCAGCCCGGACCGCGACCCGCCGGCCCTCGCGGCACTGCAGGCGGCCATCGCGCGGCATGGCCTGGAGGCGCGCGTGCGGCTGCACGGTGCCCTGGACGCATCGCAGCTCGGCGTGCTGTACGCACAGGCCGACCTCTTCGTGCTGCCCTCCTTCCACGAGGGCTACGGCATGGCGCTGGCCGAGGCGCTGGCGCGCGGCCTGCCCATCCTCAGCACCACCGCCGGCGCCATCCCCGACACCGTGCCGCCGGACGCCGGCGTGCTGGTGCCAGCAGGCGACGTGCCGGCGCTGCACGCGGCGCTGCGGCAACTGCTGGACGAACCCGCCCGGCGCGCCAGCCTGGCGCAGGGTGCGCGCCGCGCACGCGAGCACCTGCCCGACTGGCTGGCCGCCGTGGCGCGCTTCGCGTCGGCGCTCGAGCGCATGGGGCGGGCATGAGCGGCTTCAGCGCCGGCTGGCTGGCGCTGCGTGAGCCTTTCGATGCGGCGGCGCGTGCGCGCGCGGAACCGGTCTGGACCGCGCTGGCCGCCCATCGCGCCGCGCTGCCCGGCACCTGCCGCGTGCTCGACCTGGGCTGCGGCACCGGCGCGAATCTGCGCGCCACCGCGCCGCGCCTGGGCGGCGCGCAGCAGTGGCAACTGGTCGATCACGATCCGCAGTTGCTCGCCGCATTGCCCGCCGCGCTGCGGTCCTGGGCGCAGGCGCATGGGCTGGACGCCGAGGCACAGGGCCTGCACCTGCGCAGCGCCTCGCAGGGCCTGCGCATCGAGGCCCGCCCGCTGCGCGCCGACCTGGCGGCGGACCTGGACCGGCTGCCCTTCGCGCACTGCGATCTCGTCACCGCTTCCGCACTGATCGACCTGACCAGCGCGCCATGGCTGCAGCGACTGGTCGCGCACTGCCGCGCCGCCGGCGCCGCGCTGCTGTGCGCGCTCGAGGTCGATGGCCGCATCCGCTGGTCGCCCGGGGACCCGGACGACGACACCGTGCTGGCGCTGTTCCGCGCCGACCAGCAGCGCGACAAGGGCTTCGGTCCCGCGCTCGGCGGCCGCGCGCCGCAGGCGCTGGCGCAATGCCTGGCCGATGCCGGCTACCGCGTCGTGCGCGCTGCCACCGACTGGCACATCGACGGCGCACAGTCGATGGCCATGCTGCATGCGCTGTGCGACGGCATGGCCGCCGCGGCGATCGCGCAGTCGCCTTCGCAGGCAGGGCGCGTGCGTGCATGGCAGGCCAGGCGGCGGGCGGGGGCCGCCCGGAGCCGGCTGTGCATCGGGCACGAGGACATCCTCGGCCTGCCTTAGTGCGCGTCGGCCAGGTCCAGGTCCCACAGCACGTCCGCCCCCATCGCAAAGGTCCGGCAGGGCGGGCGCAGCGCGTCGCCCATGGTCGCGGCGCGCGGCAGCTGCAGGCCGGGCCGGCCGTCGCCGATGACCACCGGCGCCACCATGAGGTGCAGCCGCTGCAGGCAGCCTTGCTGCACGAAGCGAGAGACGGTCACGCCGCCGCCCTCGACGAACAGCACGTGCAGGCCGCGCGCGCGCAGCGCCTCGACCAGCGCCGGCAGGCGCGGGGGCGCGCCGGGGCCGGCGTCCAGGCCGGGCACGGCCAGCACCTGGTGGGCGCCCACGCGCGCCGCGGCTTCGGCCCGGCGCGTGGCGTCGCAGGCCAGCAGGGTCGGCGCCCGGCCGTCGCGGAACACGCGGGTCTCCGGCGGCAGGCCCAGGCCCGGATCGATCACCACCCGCACCGGGTGCGGGCCCGGCACGCGCCGCGTGGTGAGCTGCGGGTCGTCATGTGCGACCGTGCCCGCGCCGACCAGGACCGCGTCGCACAGCGCGCGCAGCCGGTGCAGGTGCGCCAGCCCTTCCGGGCCGTTGATGAAGCAGGCGTCGCCGTCGCGGGTGGCAATGTGGCCGTCCAGGCTCTGGCCGAGCTGGCCGATCGCCCAGGGTGCGCCGCCGGGCGGGCGGTCGAGCAGGGGCGCGAGCAGATCGTGCAGCCGGGCCGCGTCCGCGTCCCAGGGGCCGCAGCGCAGCGCCTGGCGCGTCGCCTCCCAGCTCGTCGCGTCGCCTTCGCGGCGCAGCCGCGCGAGGTCCAGGCACAGCGGCCACAGCGTCTCCACGCCGAAGGGCGGCAGCGGGACGGCGGAGGGGCGGGCGGCGGAATTCAGGCGGAGGTCTCCAGCGGCACGGGGGCAGGGTGCGGGCCATGCTAGCAGCCGCGGCGCCGGGCCGTCATCCGGGCCGATCCGGTCGGCCGACGCGCAGGCAAAGTTATGTTTTTGGTGCATGGGATGCACCAAAAGATGCATCACAATGCACGGTTTTGAGTTTTGATGCACCTTTTCCAGGATCGAGATGAAGCACGCGACCGCTGAAGATTTCCTCGCCCACGTGGCGCAACGCAACCCGGAGCAGCCGGAGTACCTGCAGGCGGTCACCGAGGTCATGGAGAGCCTGTGGCCCTTCATCGACCTGCACCCGAAGTACAAGACCCAGTCGCTGCTGGAGCGGCTGGTCGAGCCCGAGCGCGTGATCATGTTCCGCGTCGCCTGGACCGACGACCACGGCGAGGTGCAGGTCAACCGCGGCTACCGCATCCAGCACAGCCTGGCGATCGGCCCGTACAAGGGCGGGCTGCGCTTCCACCCGTCGGTGAACCTGTCGATCCTGAAGTTCCTGGCCTTCGAGCAGACCTTCAAGAACGCGCTGACCACACTGCCCATGGGCGGCGGCAAGGGCGGCGCCGACTTCGATCCCAAGGGCAAGAGCCAGGGCGAGGTGATGCGCTTCTGCCAGGCCTTCGCCGCCGAGCTGTACCGCCACGTGGGCGCCTACACCGACGTGCCGGCGGGCGACATCGGCGTGGGCGGGCGCGAGGTCGGCTACCTGGCGGGCATGGTCAAGAAGCTCACCAACCGCGCCGACTGCGTGTTCACCGGCAAGGGCCTGAGCTTCGGCGGCTCGCTGATCCGGCCCGAGGCCACGGGCTACGGCAACGTCTACTTCGCGCAGGAGATGCTCAGGACGCGCGGGCGCGACTTCGACGGCCTGCGCGTGTCGGTGTCGGGCGCGGGCAACGTGGCGCAGTACACCATCGAGAAGGCGATGGCGCTGGGCGCGAAGGTGGTGACCGTCTCCGATTCCAGCGGCACCGTGGTCGACGAGGAGGGCTTCACGGCCGAGAAGCTGGCCGTGCTGATGGACGTGAAGAACCACCTGTACGGCCGCGTGAGCGACTACGCCGAGCGCACCGGCACGAAGTTCGCCGCCGGCGCCACGCCCTGGCACGTGCCGGTGGACGTGGCGCTGCCCAGCGCGACGCAGAACGAACTGAACGCCGAGGACGCGAAGACGCTGGTCAAGAACGGCGTGGTCTGCGTGGCCGAGGGCGCGAACATGCCCTCGACCATCGAGGCGGTGAAGATCTTCGAGGCCGCCGGCGTGCTCTATGCGCCGGGCAAGGCCAGCAACGCCGGCGGCGTGGCCACCTCGGGCCTGGAGATGAGCCAGAACGCCACGCGCCTGTCCTGGCCGCGCGAGGAGGTGGACGCGCGCCTGCTGCAGATCATGCAGGGCATCCACGACGCCTGCCTGCACTACGGCGAGCGCGAAGGCGGCCGCGTGAGCTACGTCGACGGTGCCAACATCGCCGGCTTCGTCAAAGTGGCCGACGCGATGCTGGCGCAAGGCGTGGTTTGAGCCCACCCCCAGCCTCGCCCACTGCGTGTGGCTCTGCACCCCCTCGAGGGGGCGCACCCCTGCGGCCCGGCGGAGCCGGTTCCGCGGGTGCTCCCGAACGTGTGGGCGGGCTCACGCCGACGGCGTGATCCATCGGCGCTGCGCTTGATCGGCCGACACGACGCGACGTTTCCAGTGCCGAGGGCACCGGGTAGCCCCCGCAGCGAAATAAAGGAGGAGGCCGCAGGCCGGGGGACATTCGCGGAGGGGGCTACCCGGTGGCCTCGGCACACGCCCCGGACACCGATCCCTGGCATTCGGCCGCGCCTGTTTCATGCGTCGCGGGTGGCGCAACGCGCTATGGAGAACTGATATGGGCCCGCTTTCCTAGAATCCCCCGGAACACGGTTCCTGCATCGGGGGTTCGACATGACGGCGCTTCCGGGCGGGCGCACGCGGCTGAGCGTCGTCCTGCCCTTCTACCGCAAGCTGGAGGACTTCCGGCGCGTGCTGCCCCTGAACGCGCCCTTCTGGGCGCGGCCCGGCCTCGAGGTGGTGCTGGTGCTCGACGAGAACGGCGAGGAGGCGGCCGTGCTGCAGCTGCTCGCGCGTTTCCCGCAGGTCCGCTGGAAGGTGCTGGTCAACGACCTCGCGCATCCGTGGCGGCCGCCGTGCAAGGCCATCAATGCCGGCGTGCGGCACGGCGCGGGCGAGTTCGTGCTGATCCATTCGCCCGAGTCCGCCTACGTGGACGACGTGCCCGGCCGGATGCTGCGCCTGGTGCAGGCGCAGCCCGGCAGCGCGGCCATCGGCCGGGTGGGCTTCGCGCGCTTCGACGAAGTGGATGGCAGCCCCGCGTCGCTGGCGGCGGCCTTCGCACGGAAGGTGCCGCAGGCGCTGTACCTGAACACCTTCTACGGCTCGGTCTGCTGCACGCGCACGGCCTTCGAGGCGGTGCGCGGCTACGACGAGGGCTTCGCCGAATGGGGCGGTGACGACGACGATTTCCGTATCCGCCTGGAGATGGCCGGCCAGCGCCTGCTGGCCTGCCCGCAGCTTCGCCTGCTGCACCTGTCGGACGAGGCGCGCACCGGCGGCGAGCAGTTCGACCGCGAGCTGGACTGGCTGCGCTGCACGCCTGCCTCGGCGCAGGCCAATGCGGGCATCGAGGACTGGGGACGCGAGGTCTCTCGCCTCACCTTCGAAAGCGCCGGGCCGGCCGGCGACGCCGCCTGGCTGCCGGCGCTGCCCCTGCCGGAGGGTGTGATCGCCATCGGCTCGCGGCGGCAGTGCGAGGTGTGCGGGCGCATGGTCCACCACGAGCGGCCGCCGGTGCATTGCCCGCGCTGCAGCGGCGCGCCGGCACCGCGGCTCACCGCGCGGCCGCGCATCGTGTGCGTCATGCAGGTGCGCAACGAGGCGCGTCACCTGCCGGGCTGCCTGGATCACCTGCGCGCGCACGTCGATGGCTTCGTCGTGCTGGACGACGGCTCCACCGACGCGACGGCGGACATCCTGCGCGGCGAACCCAAGCTCTACGAGCTGCTGCGCAACCCGCCGCATGCGGACCACGTCTGGCGCGAGAACGAGAACAAGCGGCGCCTGCTGGAAGCCGCCGCCCGCCATGGCGCGGGGTGGGTGCTGGTGTGCGACGCCGACGAGCGCTACGAGTCGCTGTTCCTGCAGAACCTGCCGGCGATCGTCGATGCGCTGCCCGAGCCGGAACTGGTTGCCCTTGCGCTGGCCTGCTGCGAGCTGTGGAACGCGCCGGACCGCTACCGCATCGACGGCGTCTGGGGGCGCAAGTCCCGCGCGCGCCTGCTGCGCCTGCCGCGCGAGATCGCCTTCGACCGCAGCCCGGGCCTGCACGGGAGCTGGCTGCCGGACGCGCTGCAGCAGCACGGCCGCGTGCTGCCGAGCTGGTACCGGCTCTACCACCTCAAGACCATCCGGCACGAGGACCGGGTGGCGCGGCGCGAGCTGTACAAGCGCCTGGACCCCGAGGGCCGCTTCCAGCCGGCCGGCTACGACTACCTGGCCGAGGAGGGGCTGGGGCTGCGGCTGGCTGCGGTGGCGCCCGGCCGCGGCTACGACCTGCGCACCCTGCCGCCCGGCCTCGCGGCTTTTCAGGGTTTATAGGCCACCACGTCGATCTCGACCTTCGCGTCCACCATCAGGCGCGCCTCGGTGGTCGAGCGCGCGGGCTTGCCGTTCGGGAAGTAGCCCATGTAGATGCGGTTGAAGGCGCCGAAGTCGCGCGCGTCCTGCAGCCACACGGTGCACTTGCACACGTCGTCGAAGCCGGCGCCGGCCAGCGCCAGCACGGCGCGCAGGTTCTCCATCACCTGGCGCGTCTGCGCCTCGATGCCGCCGGGCACGATCTCGCCCTCGGCGTTCGCGGGCACCTGGCCCGACACGTAGATGAAGTCGCCGGCGCGCACGGCGGGCGAAAAGGGGCGGGCCTGGCGGTCCGAGGCCACGGGCGGGGCGCCCAGGTATTCCAGCGGCATGAAGTCTCCTTGAGAAGCGGGGATGGAAGGACTCTATTATGAAAGTAATTTTCACAATCAAGGGAAAACCCTGGCACGATACCTGCAGTATGCCTTTAATCTAAGCTGAAATTGAAAAAAACTTTCACTGATTTGGTGCAGATGCTGTTCAAGGAGAACCCCATGACGTCCCATTCCCTGCCTGGCGCACCCTTGCGCTTCCCGCGGCTGGCCCGCCGCGCCCTGCTTGCCGGCCTGTGCCTGCTGCCCTGCGCCGCCGTGGTGCAGGCCCAGCCCGCCGCCCGCGACCACGCCACGCTGGCCATGGTGGCCGAGCCGCAGACGCTGGATCCGATGGCCTCCACCGCCGACCTGGTGGGCACCATCATGCAGCACGTCTACGAGACGCTCTACACCTTCGACGGCAAGTGGAACGTGGTGCCCATGCTGGCCGAGGGCCCGCCGAAGATCTCGCCCGACGGCAAGACCTACGCCATCACCCTGCGCAAGGGCGTCAGGCTGCACAACGGCCGCGAGCTGAACGCCGAGGACGCGGTCGCCAGCCTGCAGCGCTGGATCGACCAGTCGCCGCGCGGCAAGGCCGTGGGCGCCCAGCTGGAGCGCATCCAGGCCACCGGGCCGCTGGCGCTGGAGATCGTGCTCAAGGCGCCTTACGCGCCGCTGCTGGCGCAGCTTGCGCTGCCCAGCGGCATGGCCGTCATCATGGCCAAGGAGAGCATCGCCACCCCGCTCAAGGAATTCGTGGGCACCGGCCCCTACCGCTTCAAGGAGCGCCGGCCCGACCAGTACCTGCTGCTCGGCCGCTTCGACCAGTACAGCGCCCGCAGCGAGCCGGCCGACGGCTACGGCGGCAAGCGCGAGGCGCGGATCGGCGAGCTGCGCTTCGTGCCGGTGCCCAACGCCAACACGCGCGTGGAAGGCGCGCTGGCCGGCCAGTACGACTTTGCCGACCTGCTGCCCACCGAGGCGCTGTCGCGTCTGGAGCGGGCCGCGGGCAAGACGGTGCCGATCATGACCCCCGCCTTCGGCTTCCCCTACCTGGTGCTCAACACTCAGGAGGGCGTGATGGCCAGCCAGCCGCTGCGCCAGGCGGTGCAGACCGCGCTGGGTGCGGGCGAGATGCTGGCCGCCGGCTTCGGCGACACGCGCTTCTTCGTCGCCGAGGGCAACCATTTCCCCAAGGGCTCGCCCTTCTACGCCACGGCCGGCGCCGAGCAGTACAACCAGCGCAACGCGCCCAAGGCCAAGGAGATGGCGGCCAAGGCCGGCTACAAGGGCGATGCCGTCCGCGTGCTGACCAGCCGGCAGTACGACTTCCACTACAACATGTCGCTGCTGATGGCCGAGCAGCTCAAGCGTGCCGGTTTCAAGGTGGACCTGAACGTGGTCGACTGGGCCACGCTGGTGCAGCGCCGCAACGACCCCAAGCTGTGGGACATCTACGTCACCCACTCCGGCCAGTTCCCCGAGCCCATGCTCTCGCCGCCGCAACTGGGCGACGGCGCGCCGGGCTGGTGGGACACGCCGGCCAAGAAGGCCGCGCTGGCCGCCTTCAACGCCGAGGCCGATCCCGCGAAGCGCGGCGCGCTGTGGGCCAAGGTGCAGCAGGTGGTGTACGACGAGGTGCCCTACATCAACGTCGGCAAGTTCAACGGCCTGGCGGCCCGCAGCCCCGCGCTGGAGGGCTACGTGCCGGCCACCTGGCCCTTCTTCTGGAACACCCGGATCAAGTAGCACGCCCGGCCGCAGGGAAGCCTTCGCATGCACAAGTTCATCCTCTCCAAGGCCGCCGGCATGCTGGCGGTGCTGGCCATCGTCGCCGTGCTGGTGTTCGTGCTCACGCGCGCCGCCTCGGGCGACCCGATCTCGGTGCTGCTGGGCGACCAGGCCACGGCCGCCGACGTGGCCCGCGTGCAGCAGCAGTACGGGCTGGACAAGCCGCTGCCGGTGCAGTTCGGCTACTGGCTGCGCGAGGTGCTGCAGGGCAACCTGGGCGACTCGATCTTCCTGCAGCGGCCGGTGACGCAGGCGCTGGCCGAGCGCGCCGAGCCCACCGCGCTGCTGACGCTGATGGCGGTGGGCATCGCGGCGCTGATCGGCATTCCCTGCGGCATCGTCTCGGCGGTGTTCCGCGGCCGCGCGGTGGACCAGCTCTTCACCGGCGTGGCGATGCTGGGTGCCAGCATCCCCAGCTTCTGGCTGGGCATCGTGCTGATCCAGATCTTCGCCGTCTCGCTGGGCTGGTTCCCGGCCTCGGGCTACGGCGCGCCGGACGCCACGCTGGCCGAGCGCCTGCACGCGCTGGTGCTGCCGGCCGCGGTGCTGGGGCTCCTGAACTCGGCGCTGATCATCCGCTTCACCCGCGCCTCCATGCTCGACGTGCTGGGCGAGGACTACGTGCGCACCGCGCGCGCCAAGGGCCTGGGCGAAGGCGTGGTGGTGCTCAAGCACGCGCTGCGCAACGCGCTGGTGCCCATCGTCACCGTGGTGGGCCTGACCATGGCCCTGATGATCGGCGGCGCCGTGGTCACCGAGACGGTGTTCGGCCTGCCCGGCGTGGGCAACCTGGTGGTGGGGGCGGTGACGCGGCGCGACTACCCGGTCATCCAGGGCGCGCTGCTGGTCATCGCCGCCATCTACGTGTTCATCAACTTCGCGATCGACATGCTCTATGCGGTGGTCGATCCGCGGGTCAAGGTCTGAGGCGGGCGCCATGCAGCAGCTTCTCTCCCTCCTGGTACAGCTGTTCCGCCGCCGCATCGTGCTCGCGGCGGCCGTGGTGCTGCTGGCCGTCGTCGTGCTGGCGCTGGGCGCGCCGCTGTTCGCTTCGGCCGATCCCAACGACACGGCGGTGCTCGACCGCCTGAAGGCGCCCGGCGCCGCGCACCTGATGGGCACCGACGAGCTGGGCCGCGACCTGTACGCCCGCGTGGCGCACGGGGCGCGCTACTCGCTGTCCATCGCGGCGTTCACCACGCTCGGCGCGGTGTCGCTGGGCACGCTGGTCGGCCTGGCGGCCGGCTTCTTCCGCCGGCTGGACGCGCCGCTGATGCGCGTGGTCGACGCCATGATGTCCTTCCCCGACATCCTGCTGGCCATCGCGCTGGTGGCCATCCTCGGGCCGTCGCTGGCCAACGTGGTGCTGGCGCTGGTGCTGGTCTACACGCCGCGCGTGGCGCGGGTGGTGCGCGCCTCCACGCTGGTGGTGCGCGAGCTGCTGTTCGTCGAGGCGGCGCGCGCCATCGGCGCACGCACGCCGCACATCCTGTGGCACCACGTGCTGCCCAACCTGCTGTCGCCGATCCTGGTGCAGGGCTCCTTCATCTTCGCCTACGCCATCCTGGCCGAGGCGGGCCTGTCCTTCCTGGGCGTCGGCGTGCCGCCGGAGATCCCCACCTGGGGCACCATGGTGGCGAGCAGCCAGCAGTACGCCGACCGGGCCTTCTGGGTGGTGCTGTTCCCGGGCCTGGCCATCATCCTCACGGCGCTGTCGCTGCAACTGCTGGGCGACGGCGTGCGCGACATGCTCGACCCGAAACTGAAGAAGGCCGCATGAAATGAAGCCCACCCCCGTTTCTTGCTCACTTCGTGTAGCCGAATCCCCCCTCGAGGGGGCGCACCCAGCGGCCTGGCAGAGCCAGTTCCGCGGGTGCTCCCGAACGGGTTTGGCTTTGCCCGCCCCCGCCGAAGGCAAGGTCCAGATTGGGCCGGGAGGATGACATTGGATGCATCAGCTATCTTGGAGCGCCCGGCGGCGCTCGCCCTGCCCGAATCGCGCGTGCTGGCCGTGGACGGGCTGACGGTGCGCTTCCGTTCGGCCGAACACACCGTGGAAGCGGTGCGCGACCTGGGCTTCCACGTGGACAGCGGCCAGACCCTGGCCATCGTCGGCGAGTCGGGTTCGGGCAAGTCGGTCACCTCGCTGTCGCTGATGCGGCTGATCGAGCACGGCGGCGGCCGCATCGCCGGCGGGCAGGCGCTGCTGCGCCGTCGCAACGGCCAGGTGCTGGACCTGATGCAGGCATCGAAGGCGCAGATGCGCGAGGTGCGCGGCGCCGACATCGCCATGATCTTCCAGGAGCCGATGACCTCGCTCAACCCGGTGTTCACCGTGGGCGACCAGATCGCGGAAGCGGTGCGCGTGCACCAGGGCATGGACCGCGCGGCCGCGCGCGCCGAGGCGCTGCGCATGCTCGAGCTGGTGCGCATTCCCGAGGCGCGCAACGTGCTCGACCGCTATCCGCACCAGCTCTCCGGCGGCATGCGCCAGCGGGTGATGATCGCGATGGCGCTGTCGTGCAAGCCGCAGCTCTTGATCGCCGACGAGCCCACCACCGCGCTGGACGTGACCATCCAGGCGCAGATCCTCCAGCTCATCCGCCAACTGCAGCAGGAGCTGCACATGGGCGTGATCTTCATCACCCACGACATGGGCGTGGTGGCGGAAGTGGCCGACCGGGTGCTGGTGATGCTGCGCGGCGACAAGGTGGAGGAGGGCGGCTCGGACGCGCTCTTCGCCCGCCCCGCCCATGCCTACACCCGCGCGCTGCTGTCGGCCGTGCCGCGCCTGGGCGCGATGCAGGGTACCGACCTGCCGCGGCCTTTCGAGCTGCTGCGCGTGGACGAGGGCGACGCCGTGCCCGTCGCCGAGCCGCCGGTCGCCGACACCCGCACGGCCGGCGCCGCGCCGGTGCTGCGCGTGAAGGAGCTGGTGACGCGCTTCGACCTCAAGGGCGGCCTGTTCGGCAAGGTCACGCGCCGCGTGCACGCGGTGGAGCGCGTGAGCTTCGACCTCCACCCCGGCGAGACGCTGGCCCTGGTGGGCGAGTCGGGCTGCGGCAAGTCCACCACCGGCCGCTCGCTGCTGCGCCTGGTCCAGAGCCAGGGCGGCGCCATCGAGTTCGGCGGGCGCAACATCCTCGAGCTGCCGGTGAACGCGGTGCAGGCCCTGCGGCGCAACATCCAGTTCATCTTCCAGGACCCGTTCGCGTCGCTCGATCCGCGCAAGACGGTGGGCTTCTCGCTGGCCGAGCCGCTGGCGGTGCACAAGGTGGCCACCGGCAGCGCCGCGCAGGCGCGGGTGAAGTGGCTGCTGGAGAAGGTCAACCTGCCGCCCGAGGCCGCGCAGCGCTACCCGCACGAGTTCTCCGGCGGCCAGCGCCAGCGCATCGCCATCGCCCGCGCGCTGGCGCTGGAGCCCAAGGTGGTGGTGGCCGACGAGTCGGTGTCGGCGCTGGACGTGTCGATCCAGGCCCAGATCGTCAACCTCATGATGCAGCTGCAGCGCGACATGGGCGTGGCGATCCTGTTCATCTCGCACGACATGGCGGTGGTGGAGCGCATCAGCCACCGCGTGGCCGTGATGTTCCTGGGCCAGATCGTGGAGATCGGCCCGCGCCGCGCCGTGTTCGAGAATCCGCAGCATGCCTACACGAAGAAGCTGATGACCGCCGTGCCCGTGGCCGACCCGCAGCGCCGGCACCTGCAGCGCGCCCTCATCGAGGGCGACATCCCCAGCCCCATCCGCGCCGTGGGCGACGAGCCCGTGGTCGCGCCGCTGGTGGAAGTCGGCCCCGGCCACTTCGTCGCCCGGCACCCGATCGCCGGTGTCTACTAGGATGAAAACGAACTTTTCGAACCGATGCGGCCTGGGTGACCTGGCGAATGCGGGTCCGTGTGGGCGGGCTCACGCCGACGGCGTGCCCTGCTCCGCGAATGTCCCCCGGCCTGCGGCCTCCTCCTTTATTTCGCTGCGCAGGGCACGCCATCGATGTGATCCATCGGCGCTGCGGTGGATCGGCCGGCACCACGCGGCGTGTCCCGTGCCGAGGGCACCGGGTAGCCCCCGCAGCGAAATAAAGGAGGAGGCCGCAGGCCGGGGGACATTCGCGGAGGGGGCTACCCGGTGGCCTCGGCACGCGTCCCGAACACCAGCCACCGACAGGCCTGGCTGCGCCGGCCCTAACTCAAAGACACCATGACCACCGAACTGCTCGACCCGATCCTGGACAGCACCTACAAGGGCTATCCCCGCACCCAGCCGCCGCGTCCGCGCAGCGCCGTCGGCGCCGCCGGCTGGCAGGTGCTGGCCGGCGACCTGCCGCTGCCGCTGGCCCTGATCAAGCGCGAGGCGCTGGCCCACAATCTGGCCTGGATGCAGGCCTACGCCCGCGGCCAGGGCGTGGACATGGCGCCGCACGGCAAGACCACCATGTCGCCGCAGCTCTTCGCGCGCCAGCTCGACGCCGGCGCCTGGGGCATCACCTTCGCCACCGTCGCGCAGCTCGCGATCGGCGTGGCGGCCGGCGTGCGCAACGCGCTGATCGCCAACCAGGTGGTGCAGGGGGACGACCTGGCCGGCATCCAGCAGATGCTGGCGGCGCACGAGACGCTGCGCGTGGTGTTCCTGGTCGATTCCCCGGCGCAGCTGGCGCTGATCGAGGACTGGTTCGCGCAGCATTCCGGCAGCCGCCCCTTCGAGCTGATGCTGGAGATCGGCGTCGACGGCGGGCGCACCGGCTGCCGCACGCAGGAGGACGCACTGGCCTTGGCCCGCGCCCTGCGCGCCAGTCCGGCCGCGCGGCTGGTCGGCATCGAATGCTACGAAGGGCAGGGCGCCACCGGCCAGAGCGGCCCCGACGCCGCCTACGCCACGTCGCTGATGGACCGCGTGGACGCCGTGGCGCGCGCCTGTGCGGCCGAGGGCCTGTTCGAGGCCGAGGAACTGCTGTTCTCCGCCGGCGGCTCGGCCATCTTCGACCTGGTGGCCGGCCGGCTGCGCCCGGCGCTGGGCCGGCCGGTGCGCGGGCTGCTGCGCTCGGGCTGCTACGTCACGCACGACCACGGCTTCTACACCCGCATGGTGAACGCCGTGAACCAGCGCATCGGCTGCGACTGCGGCGAGGGCCTGCGCCCGGCGATGGAGGTGTGGGCGGCGGTGCAGTCGCGCCCCGAGCCGCGGCTGGCCATCCTCACCGTGGGCCGGCGCGACATCTCCTTCGACCTGTCGATGCCCCTCCCCGTCGCCCGCGCGGCGCGCGGCGCGCACGCGCCGCAGGCCGTGCCGGCGAGCTGGCAGGTCACGGCCCTGAACGACCAGCACGCCTACCTGCGCTGGGAGGAGGCCGACGACGCCCTGGCCCCGGCGGTGGGCGAGCGCATCGGCCTGGGCATCTCGCACCCCTGCACCACCTTCGACAAATGGCGCTGGATGCCGGTGGTGGACGACGGCTACCGCGTGGTGGACGCCATCACGACGAACTTCTGATGAGCGACAACCTGCTGCAACGGATGGCCCGGGCGCGCAGCGGCGCGCCGGCGACGCGCCGCGCCATCCTCGAGCTGATCCTGGAGGATCCGGAACGCGCGCTGGAAGAGAGCTTCGAGTCGCTCGCCGAGCGCTCGCACAGCTCGGTGCCCACCATCATGCGCACCTGCCGCGACCTGGGCTTCGCGGGCCTGCGCGAGTTCAAGCTGGCGCTGGCGCAGGAGCTGGCCGTGGGCGGCTCGCCCCTGCACCGCAGCGTGAGCCTGGGCGACAGCACCGAGGACGTGGTGGCCAAGATCGTGCGCAGCGCCTCGGCCTCGGTGCAGGGCGTGCGCGCGCAGCTGGACATGCAGGTGGTCGAGGCCACCGCCGCCGCGCTGGCCGCGGCGCCGCACATCGACATCTACGGCGCCGGCGCCACTTCCTGGTTCATGGCCAGCGACCTGCAGGCGCGGCTGTTCCGCCTGGGCCTGTCGGTCAACGCCTGGGCCGACTACCACCTGCAGCAGGTGGCGGCGGGCGCGCACGGGCCGGGCTCGGTGGTGGTGGCCTTCTCGCACGTGGGCGGCATGCCCTCGCTGCTGGATACCGTGGACGTGGCGCGCGCGCAGGGCGCGCGCACCGTGGCCGTCACCCGCCCCGGCTCGCCGCTGGCCGCGCGCGCCGACCTGCTGCTGGCGGTCGACGTGCCCGAGGACGCGGTGATGCGCGTGGGCATCGACGCCTACCTGGCGCACCTGATCGTGATCGAGATCCTGTCGGTGCTGGTGGCGCAGCGCCTGGGCGAGCCGGCCTTCCGCCGCCTGCGCGAGGTGCGCGCCGCGCTGCAGCGCCACGGCATCGACGTGCAGGGCTACCCGCTGCCGGTGTGGGACAGCCCGGCCGCGCCGGAGTCGGGATCGTGAGCGCGCCGGTCCTGCTGGAAGGCGGCCTGATCGTCGACGGCGCCGGCGGCCCGCCCTGGCACGGCGACGTGCTGCTGGCGGGCGAGCGCATCGCCTGCGTCGGCGAGGGCCTGCGCGCGCATCCGCCGCACGGCCTGGACCTGGCCGCCGCCGAGGTGGTCGACTGCCGCGGCAAGGCGATCGCGCCCGGCTTCATCGACGCCCACACGCACGACGACGCCGCGGTGCTGCGCATGCCCGGCTACCTGCCCAAGCTGTCGCAGGGCATCACCACCGTGGTCACCGGCAACTGCGGCATCTCGCTGGCGCCCTACCGCACGCCGCAGGCGCGCCCGCCGCTGACGCTGCTGGGCGCCGACTCCTTCCGCTACGCCAGCATGGCCGAGTACCGCGCGGCGGTGGCGCAGGCGCAGCCGGCGCTCAACGTGGCGGCGCTGGTGGGCCACACCACGCTGCGCTTCGCGGTGATGGACGACCTGTCGCGCGCGGCCACGCCCGGCGAGCGCGCGCGCATGGCCGCGCTGCTGGACGCCTGCATGGCCGAGGGCGCGCTGGGCCTGTCCTCGGGCCTGTTCTACGAGGAGGCCTACGCCGCCCCGCCCGAGGAGGTGACCGAACTGGCGCGCGTCGTGGCCCGGCACGGCGGCGTGTACGCCACCCACCTGCGCAGCGAGATGCAGGCCATCGTCGAGGCGCTGCACGAGGCCGGCGACAGCGCCTTCGAGGCCGGCGTGCCGCTGGTGATCTCGCACCACAAGTGCGCCGGGCCGGCCAACTGGGGCCGCACCCGCGAGACGCTGCCGCTGATCGACGCGCTGGGCCGCCGCCAGCCGGTGGCGATGGACGCCTATCCCTACGTGGCCGGCTCCACCGTGCTGCGCGAGGACCTGGTGGACGGCGTGATCGACATCCTCATCACCTGGAGCGAGCCGCACCCCGCGCTGGGCGGGCGCATGCTGGCCGACATCGCCGCGCAGTGGGGCGTGGACCAGCGCACCGCCGCGCTGCGCCTGAAGCCCGGCGGCGCCTGCTACTTCCAGATGAGCGAGGAGGACGTGGAGCGCGTGATCGCCCACCCGCGCACCATGATCGGCTCCGACGGCCTGCCGCACGACCGCCATCCGCACCCGCGGCTGTGGGGTGCCTTCCCGCGCGTGCTGGCGCGCTACTGGCGCGGGCGCGGGTTGTTCACGCTGGAGCAGGCGATCCACAAGATGACCGGGCTGACCGCGCGCAACTTCCGCATCGAGCAACGGGGCCTGCTGCGCGCCGGCCATTTCGCCGACGTCGTGGTCTTCGATCCGGCGCGCATCGCCGACACCGCGACCTATGAGGAACCCGAACGCTTCAGCGAGGGCGTGGAGGCGGTGTTCGTCAACGGCGCGCTGGCCTACCGCGAGGGCCGCCCCGAGGTGCTGGCGCACGCGGGGCGGATGCTGGGGCGCGCTCAGGCGGCGATCGAGTAGCCGCCGTCCACCGGGATCGCGGTGCCGGTCACGAAGTCGGAGGCCGCGCTGGCGAGGAACACCGCCGTGCCCGCCAAGTCCTTCGGCTGCCCCCAGCGCCCGGCGGCGGTACGCGCGATCACCCGCTCGTTGAGGCCCGGCACCTGCGCCCGCGCGCCGTCGGTCAACTCGGTGGCGATCCAGCCCGGCAGGATGGCGTTGACCTGGATGCCGTCGGCCGCCCACGACGCGGCCGTGGCCCGGGTGAGCTGCACGATGCCGCCCTTGCTGGCACCGTAGGCCGGGGCATAGGGCGCGCCGAAGATGGACATCATCGAGCCGATGTTGATGATCTTGCCGCCGCCCGCGCGCTTCATCAGCGGATGGGCGGCGCGGCTGCACAGGAAGGCGCTGGTGAGGTTGGTGTCCATCACCTGATGCCATTCGGCCAGTGCGAGCTGGTCCACCGGCTTGCGCACCGTGGTGCCCGCGTTGTTGACCAGGATGTGCAGCGCGCCGCAGCGCTCGGCCAGCGCGTCGAAGAGCCGCTGCACCGAGGCCTCGTCGGTGACGTCGGCGGCCAGCGCGAAGCTGTCGCTGCCGGCCTCGCGCAGTTGCTGCACCGCGGCTTCCGATTTCTGCGCGTTGCGTGCTGCAACCACCACACGGGCGCCCGCCCGAGCCAGGCCGAGCGCCATGCCCAGGCCGATGCCGCCGTTGCCGCCCGTGACCAGCGCGACCCTGCCCGTCAGGTCGAACATCTAGAGGATTCGGTTGAACCAGAGCAGCGACAGGCCCGCGGACAGGAAGGCCAGCAGCGCCGCCCCCAGCGCGAACAGCGAGGAGATTTCGGTTTCCTTCTTCTCCACCGTCAGCCGCGAGCTGAGCGTGTCGTACACCTTCTTCAGGTCCTGCGCGGTGCCGGCGTAGAAGTACTCGGCCTGCGTCTTGTTGGCGACCGCCTTGAGCGTTTCCTCGTCCAGCCGCACCCGCATCGACCAGCCCTCGAAGCCGATGGTCTCGCCGTCGACCGTGCCCACGCCCACCGTGTACACGCGCACGCCGCGGTCGGCCGCGGCCTGGGCGGCGTCCATCGGGTCGACGCCGGTGGTGCGCTGGCCGTCGGTCAGCATGATGATGGCGGCCGAGGCGTAGGAGCCGGGCGGCACCGGCGTGAACTCCTTGGGCTGCTTGCCGGCCTGCTCGATCGGCACCCCGCGCTGCATGCTGCGCGGGCCGAACTGCGAGACGTCGATGCCCGCGTCGGGGAACAGCGTGGCCAGCGACACCACGATCGCGTTGCCCGTGGCCGTGGCACGCTGCAGCTGGAAGCTGTCGATCGCGGTCATCAGGTCGTCGTGGTTGGTGGTGGGCAACTGCGCCACCTGCGCGCTGCCGGCGAAGGCGACCACGCCCACCTTCACGTGCCGCGGCAGGTCCTTGATGAAGCTCTTGGCCGCCTCCTGCGCCGCGACCAGGCGGTTGGGCTGCACGTCGGCGGCGCGCATGCTGCCCGACACGTCCATCGCCAGGATGATGGTCTGCTGGTTCGAGGGCAGCATCACCACCGCCATCGGCCGCGCGGCGGCCACCAGCATCGCCGCGATCGCCAGCAGGAACAGGATCGGCGGGACGTGTCGCCGCACGGTCTGGCCGGCGCCCATCGCCTCGCGCACGATCGACAGGCTCGCATAACGCAGCGCCAGCTTCTTCTTGCGGCGCAGCAGCCAGAGGTACAGCAGCACCAGCACCGGAAGCGCCAGCAGCAGCCAGAGAAACTGAGGCCACAAGAAGTTCATGCTGCCACCACCTTTCCTGCAGAAGCCGCGCCCGCCCGCACGCGGCGCTTGCGCATGTCGGCGAAGCGCACCACGGCTTCCACCAGATCGTCCTCGGTCGAGAGTTCCAGCGCATCCACGCCGGCCAGCGCGAACGCCTTGTGCAACGCCTCCTCGCGCTCGGCCGCGATGCGCGCGAAGCGCCGGCGAAAGCCCGCGTCGTGCGTGTCGACCCACAGCTGCTCGCCGGTTTCGGCGTCGGTCAGCGGCACCAGGCCCAGGTCGGGCAGCTCGCGCTCGAGCGGATCGAACAGGCGCACCGCCACCACGTCGTGGCGCATCGCGAGCCGGCCCAGGGGCTTTTCCCAGCCCGGCGCGCTGAGGAAGTCGGACACCACGAACACGGTGGCGCGCCGCGGCATCAGCACCGCGGCCGACTGCAGCAGGTCCGCCAGGCGCGTGGTGCCTTCGGCGCCGCCGCTGCGCGCGCCGCGGCGTTCCATGGCGTGCAGCAGCTCAAGCACCTGGCGGCGGCCGCTGCGCGGCGGGATCACCGCCTCGATGTCGCTGCCGTAGACCAGCGCGCCGACCCGGTTGCCGTGCCGCGTCAGCAGCCGCGACAGCACGCCGACGAAGCCGGCCGAGACCTCGCGCTTGGCGCGCGTGCCGGAGCCGAAGTCGACCGAGCGGCTGAGGTCGAGCACGAACCAGGCGGCCATCTCGCGGTCTTCGGTGAACACGCGCACGTGCGGCACCGCGAGGCGCGCGGTCACGTTCCAGTCGATGTGGCGTACGTCGTCGTGGTGCTGGTATTCGCGCAGGTCGGCCAGATCCAGGCCGGTGCCGCGCATCAGTGTGCGGTAGTCGCCCTGCAGCAGGCCGTCGAGGCGGCGCACCACCGTCCATTCGAGACGACGCAGCACGTGCTCGGCACCGCCGGCCGCGGTGCGCGGTTCGTCGTTGGCGGCGCTCGCGCGCCGGCTAGGCCACCAGCTTTTCATGTTCGAGGGGCCGGGCAGGGGCCGGCACGGCCTTCATGATGCGCTCGATCAGCGCGTCGGGCGTCAGCCCTTCGGACAGGCCTTCGTAGGAAATCGTCACGCGATGGCGCAGCACATCGGGCACCAGGGCGCTCATGTCCTCGGGCAGGGCGTAGCCGCGCCCGCGCAGCAGGGCCAGGGCGCGCGCGCCCTCGGTGAGGTTGATGGTGGCGCGCGGGCTGGCGCCGAAGGTGATGAAGCGGCGCGTGTCCTTCAGGCCGTGCTTCTCGGGCGTGCGCGTGGCCGAGACCAGCCGCACCGCGTACTGGATCAGCGAGGGGTCGACGTACACCTTGCGCGCCTGCGCCTGCAGCGCGGCGAGCTGGTCAGTGGTGGCGACGGGCACCGCCTGCACCGGCGGGCCGATCACGCGCTCGACGATCACGAACTCCTCCTCGTCGCTCGGGTAGTCCACCAGCACCTTCATCATGAAGCGGTCCACCTGCGCCTCGGGCAGCGGGTAGGTGCCCTCGGTCTCGATCGGGTTCTGCGTCGCCATCACCAGGAAGGGCCGCGGCACCAGGTGCGTCTCGCCGGCGATCGTGACCTGCCGCTCCTGCATCACTTCCAGCAGGGCGCTCTGCACCTTGGCGGGCGCGCGGTTGATTTCGTCGGCCAGCAGCAGGTTGGCGAACACCGGGCCCAGCGCGGTGGCGAAGTCGCCGGTCTTCTGGTTGTAGATGCGCGTGCCCACCAGGTCGGCCGGCACCAGGTCGGGCGTGAACTGGATGCGCTTGAACTGGCCGCGCACCGTGTCGGCCAGCGTCTTGACGGTGAGCGTCTTGGCCAGCCCGGGCACGCCCTCGACCAGCAGGTGGCCGCCGGCCAGCATGGCGACCATCACCCGTTCCAGAAAGCGGTCCTGGCCCACGACGACGCGCTTGACCTGGTAGAGGATCTGCTCCATCAGCTCGGCGGTGTCGGCAGGGACGGCGGTGGATGGCGTTGCGGACTCGGTGCTCATGCGTGTGGCCTCGTGGTCGAAGGTGGGTCAGAACGGCGGGGAGCCGGCCGCCGAGGCGGCGTTGTCGATGGGCACCGCGAAGCCGATGCCGATGAAGGTGCGCTGCTGCGTCGGGTTGAGGATGGCGGTGACGACGCCCAGCACCTCGCCTTCCATGTTGATCAGCGGGCCGCCCGAATTGCCGGGATTGGCCGCGGCGTCGAACTGGATCAGGTTGTCCAGCTCCTGCTTGCCCTCGGGCGAGCGGAAGGAGCGGTTCAGGCCCGACACCACGCCGGCCGACACCGACGGCCCGATGCCGAAGGGAAAGCCCACCGCCGCCACCTGGTCGCCCGGACGCAGGTCGGCGGTGGAGCGCATGGTGGCGGCGACCAGGTCGTCGGGAATCTTCTGCGCCTGCAGCACCGCCAGGTCGTTCTCGGGCTGCACGCCGGTGATGGTGGCCGGCGCTTCCATGCCGTCGGCGAAGGTCACCGAGATGCGCTCCGCGCCCGCGACCACGTGCAGGTTGGTCAGGATCACGCCCTTGTCGACGATCACCACGCCGGTGCCGACGCCGCGCTCCACCTCACCGGGCGGCTCGGCGGCCTGCGGCGGCTTGCCGCGCGCCAGGTTGCGGCCGCGCTTCTCGGTCTTGGCTTCGGGCGTGGCCTTTTCCGGGCCGTAGCCGGTCACGCGCACCACCGACGGCCCCACGATCTCGGCCGCCTTGGCGGCCGGCGAGGGCAGCACGGCGGTCTGCAGCGTGCGCATGACCGCGGCGTCGATGTCCTTCTGCGTGAGCGGCGGCGCGGTGTCGCGCGGCCAGAACGCGGCACCGCCGGCCACCAGGCCCACGCACAGGGCCAGCAGCAGCGCGAAGCTGCGGCGGCCGGGCTGCCAGCGCGACGGGGACGCCGTGGCCGCCGGCGCCTGCGGCGTGTCCGGCACGGCCGGGGGCTGCGACGCCCGCGGCGATCGGCTGTAGTGGGCAGGCCTGCGCATCGAGGCACCTCCGGTCAAAGTGATGCGTTGAATGCGGTCACAGTAGCATGCTTTGTTCCACCGTGCATGCGTTCGGGCATCATCGGCCGAATGGCCATGTTCGTCGACACACACTGTCACCTCGACGCGCCCGAATTTGGTGCCGACACTGGCGCAGTGCGGGCCCGCGCGGCGCGCGAGGGCGTGGCGCTGTGCGTCATCCCGGCGGTCGCGACCACCAATTTCGAGACCGTGCGAACGCTCGCGCATGCGCAGGGCGACGCCTACGGGCTGGGCATCCATCCGCTGTGCACCGGCGAGGCGCACGACGAGGACCTGGCCGCGCTGGAGGAGGCGCTGCAGGCGCGGTGCGACGACCCCCGGCTGGTGGCCGTGGGCGAGATCGGCCTGGACGGCTTCGTGGACGGCCTGGACCCCGCGCGCCAGGCGCGCTTCCTGCACCGCCAGCTGCAACTGGCGCGGCGGCACGACCTGCCGGTGCTGCTGCACGTGCGGCGCGCGGTCGATCCGGTGCTCAAGCATCTGCGGCAACTGGCGCAGGGGCGGCCATGGCGCGGCATCGCGCATGCGTTCAACGGCAGCGAGCAGCAGGCGGCCGAGTGCCTCAAGCTCGGCCTGAAGCTGGGCTTCGGCGGCGCGGTGACCTTCGAGCGCGCGCAGCAGCTGCGCCGGCTGGCGGCCCAGGTCCCGCTGGAGGCGATCGTGCTGGAAACCGATGCGCCGGACATCCCGCCGCACTGGCTCTACCGCACGCGAGAGCAGCGCGACGCGGGGCAGGCGCAGGGGCGCAACGAGCCCGGCGAACTGCCGCGCATCGCGCAGGCCGTGGCCGAACTGCGCGGCCTGTCGGTCGGCGCGCTGGCCGAGGCGACCACCCGCAACGCGCTGGAGGCGCTGCCGCGTCTGCAGGGTCTGACGGCGCTGTAGTCACCGGACCGACACGGCCCGTAGGCCGAGGCCGCGATCCGCGTGCGGCACCCCGAAACCCCTCATTTCGGTGTCATCCTGAGGTGTCGGCATCCCGTTGTTCGGGGGCGGCCCTCGCCGCCATGCCAACTCATAGACAGAGCAAAGGAGTTATTCCATGAACCCATCGTCCCTCCGCCTCCTGCCCGCCGCCCTGGCCCTGGCCCTGGCCTCGTTCGGCTTCTCCGCCGCGGCGCAGACCACCGCCCCTGCGACCACGACCACCACGGCCGAGCCCACCACCACCGAGAAGGTGAAGGAAACCGGCAAGGACGCCGTCGAGGCGACCGAGCGCGGTGCCAAGAAGGCCTATGGCGCGACCAAGCGCACCGGCGAGAAGGCCTACGACGCCACCAAGTCTGGCACCAAGAAGGCCTACAACGCCACCAAGTCCGGCACCAAGAAGGCTGTCGGCGCCACCGAGCGCGGCGTGAAGAAGGCCGCGACGGCGACCGGCAACGTCGCGCACAAGGCGGCCGACACCACCCGTGCCACGGGCGAGAAGATCGGCGAAAAGATCCCCGGCACCGCCGAGCACGAAGCGGCCAGGAAGCCCTGAGCGGCCTCGCCTGCTGAACCAGACCCGCTGCGGCGGGTCTTTTTTTGTCTTTCTCGCGGCGAGGCCGCAGCTTGCGGCCAGAATGCGGGCTGCTTCGTTCCCGCTTCTCGTTCCCGTTCATGCCCAGTCTTTCCCTGCCGGCGGCGGCGCCACCGGCATTCGCCGCACCGAGCCCGAGGCTCGAGGGCCTGCCGCCGATCGTCTCGGCCGGCACCGTGGTGCTGATCCTCGGCAGCTTCCCGAGCGCCCGTTCGTTGGCGCTGCAGCAGTACTACGCGCACCCGCAGAACCAGTTCTGGAAGATCCTGCAGGCCTTGTGGCCGGCCGCGCCGCTGCCTGCCCAGGCCGATGCGCGCGCCGCCTGGCTGCTCGAACGCGGGCTGGGCGTGTGGGACGTGTATGCGAGTTGCCGCCGCGAGGGCAGCCTCGACGCCGCCATCCGCACGCCGCAGGCGAACGATTTCGCCAGCCTGCGCCTGCCGCGGCTGGCCGCGGTCGCGCACAACGGCGGCGAGAGCTTCCGGCATGCGCATCACACCGCGCAACTGGGCGTGCCGGTCTACCGGCTGCCTTCGACCAGCCCGGCCAATGCCGCGTGGTCCTTCGAGCGCAAGTGCGAGGCTTGGCGCGAAGTGCTGGCACGACACGGGTTGCTGTCATGAGCGGTTTTCCCGAAGTCAATTTTTCCGACTGGGGCGAGGTGCGCTACCTGCATCTCGGCACCGAATGGGTGCAGGGCTCGATGCGGCTGGGCGCGCCGTACGAGATCGAGCTCGAATACGTGCAGCGCATGATGGCCTGGCTGCTGTTCGTCGACCCGGCCGGCGTGATGCAGCGACACGCGATGCAGCTGGGCCTGGGCGCCGGCACGCTCACCAAGTTCTGCCGCAAGCGCCTGCGCATGCGCACCACCGCGATCGAGCTCAACCCGCAGGTGCTGGCCGCCTGCCGCGGCTGGTTCAAGCTGCCGGCCGACGACGCCAAGCTGAGCGTGGTGATCGCCGACGCCGCGGCCGAGATCCGCCAGGCGCGCTGGCAGGGCAGCGTGGATGCCCTGCAGGTCGACCTGTACGACCACGAGGCCGCGGCGCCGGTGCTCGACAGCGAGGATTTCTACGCCGACTGCCGCCGCCTGCTCACCGAGGACGGCTGCATGACGGTCAACCTCTTCGGCCGCGCGTCGAGCTACGAGCGCAGCCTGGAGAAGATCGCTGCCGTCTTCGGCGCCGACGTCGTCTGGGCCTTCCGGCCGACGCGCGAGGGCAACACCGTGGTGCTCGCGCAGCGCGAGGCGCGGCGGCCGAAGCGCGACGCGCTTGCCGATCGCGCCCAAAGCATCCAGACTCGCTGGGGCCTGCCCGCGCCCAAGTGGCTGCGGGTCTTCAAGCCCCACCAGCCATGAGTGTCGCCACGCCGCCCGCTGCCCGATCCGCCTCGCACGAAGGCCCGCTCGACCTGCGCCGCCTGATCGAGTGGCTGGCGCACGACCGCGTGATCTCGCCCGCCGAGGCGCAGCGCACCATCGACCGCTGCACCCGCGCCGAAAGCCGCCTGCCGCCGCTGGTGCGCCTGGCCAGCGTGGCCATGACGCGCGAGGGCGACGGCAAGCCGCTCGACCTGGAGACACTCACGCAATGGCTCGCCGGCCGCGCCGGCCTGGCCTACCTGCGCATCGATCCGCTCAAGGTGGACGTGGGCAAGGTCGCCGACACCATGAGCGCCGCCTATGCCGAGCGCCACAAGGTGCTGCCGGTGCAGGTCAGTGCGCACGAGGTGGTGGTGGCCACGGCCGAGCCCTTCCTCACCGACTGGATCGCCGAGGTGGAGCGCCAGTCGCGCCGCGCCGTGCGGCGCGTGGTGGCCAATCCGAGCGACATCCAGCGCTACACGGCCGAGTTCTTCGCGCTCGCCAAGTCGGTGCGCGCCGCGCAGAAGGCCGGCAGCGCCTCGGGCACGACCAGCTTCGAGCAGCTGGTGGAGCTGGGCAAGAGCAACAAGCAGCTCGACGCCAACGACCAGAGCGTGGTGCAGGTGGTCGACTGGCTGTGGCAGTACGCCTTCGACCAGCGCGCCAGCGACATCCACCTGGAGCCGCGGCGCGAGCAGGGCGTGATCCGCTTCCGCATCGACGGCGTGCTGCACCCGGCCTACCAGATGCCGTTGGGCGTGATGAACGCGATGATCGCGCGCATCAAGCTGCTCGGCCGCATGGACGTGGTGGAAAAGCGCCGCCCGCTCGATGGCCGCATCAAGACAAGGAACATGCGCGGCGACGAGGTGGAGATGCGCCTGTCGACGCTGCCCACCGCCTTCGGCGAGAAGATGGTGATGCGCATCTTCGACCCCGACACCGCCGTGAAGGACCTGGACGCGCTGGGCTTCGCGCCGCACGACGCGCAGCGCTGGGAGCAACTGGTCACGCGCCCGCACGGCATCGTGCTGGTGACCGGGCCCACCGGCTCGGGCAAGACCACCACGCTGTACTCCACGCTCAAGCGCGTGGCGACGGAAGAGGTCAACGTCAGCACCGTCGAGGACCCGATCGAGATGATCGAGCCCTCGTTCAACCAGACGCAGGTGCAGCCGCAGCTGGACTTCGGCTTCACCGAGGGCCTGCGCGCGCTGATGCGGCAGGACCCGGACATCATCATGGTCGGCGAGATCCGCGACCTGGCCACCGCCGAGATGGCGGTGCAGGCCGCGCTCACCGGGCACCTCGTGTTCAGCACGCTGCACACCAACGACGCGCCCAGCGCGATCACGCGGCTGATGGAGCTGGGCGTGCCTTCGTACCTGATCAACGCCACCATGCTCGGCGTGCTGGCGCAGCGGCTGGTGCGCACGCTGTGCCCGCAGTGCCGCCAGCCGGACGAGACGGTCACGCGCGAGAAGCTCGGCGAGTTCGTCGCGCCGTGGCAGATCAGCGGCGCGGTGCGCGCCTATCGGCCGGTGGGCTGCGTCGACTGCCGCATGACCGGCTACCGCGGCCGCATGGGCCTGTACGAACTGCTGAGCGTCACGGAGGCCTTCAAGGGCCAGGTGAACAAGGAGCCGAACCTCGGCGACCTGCGGCGCCAGGCGATCGCCGACGGCATGCGGCCGCTGCGCCTGGCCGGCGCGCTGCGCGTGGCCGAAGGCCTGACCACGATCGAGGAAGTGCTCAGCGCCACGCCGCCGCTCGAAAGCGCCTGAAACCCGCGCCGGGCCTGCGTTTCGCGGGCGGCGCACCCCCCTGACGGGCCGGGGTTAACCCTAGGAAAACGTTAGGTGGTATCCACATCGATGTGACTTTTTCCTGACCGCACAATTCGCCCCGTCGAAATTTTTTCGAGGAGCGTGTTCGTGAAAATCAAGAGTCAGAAAGACTTCTTCGCGGGCCTGATGTTCACGATCGTAGGGGTGGGCTTCGCCTGGGGCGCCACCACCTACAACGTGGGCACCGGCGCCCGCATGGGACCGGGTTACTTCCCGCTGATGCTGGGCATCCTGCTGGCCATCATCGGCCTGGCCGTGATCTTCGGGTCGCTGGTGGTCGAGACGGTGGACGGCGAGCCGGTCGGCAAGATCGCGTGGAAGCCGCTGGTGTTCATCATCGGCGCCAACGTGATCTTCGGCATCCTGCTGGGCGGCCTGCCGAGCATCGGGCTGCCGGCCATGGGGCTGATCATCGCCATCTACGCGCTGGTGCTCGTCGCCGGGTTGGCCGGAAGCCACTTCTCGGTGAAGACCTCGCTGGTCATCGGCACGATCCTCGCGATCGGCAGCTACCTGACCTTCATCGTGGGACTGAACCTGCAGTTCCAGGTGTGGCCCACCTTCATCACCGGCTGAGGCGAGCATCGACATGGATCTGATCACCAATCTCTCGATCGGCTTCGGCGCAGCCTTCACGCTGCAGAACCTGATCTACGCCTTCATCGGCTGTCTGCTGGGCACCCTGATCGGCGTGCTGCCGGGCATCGGCCCGGTGGCCACCATCGCCATGCTGCTGCCGGCCACCTACGCGCTGCCCCCGGTGGCCGCGCTGATCATGCTGGCCGGCATCTACTACGGCTCGCAGTACGGCGGCTCCACCACCGCCATCCTGGTCAACCTGCCAGGGGAATCGGCCTCAGTGGTCACGGTGATCGACGGGCATCAGATGGCCAAGCAGGGCCGAGGGGGACCGGCACTGGCGGCCGCGGGCCTGGGCTCGTTCTTCGCCGGCTGCGTGGGCACCCTGATCCTGGCCGCCTTCGCCCCGCCGCTCACCGAACTGGCCTTCAAGTTCGGCCCGGCCGAGTACTTCTCGCTGATGGTGCTGGGCCTGATCGGCGCCGTGGTGCTGGCCTCGGGCTCGCTGCTCAAGGCGATCGCGATGATCATCCTGGGCCTGCTGCTGGGCCTGGTGGGCACCGACGTGAACTCGGGCGTTGCGCGCTACAGCTTCGACATTCCGGAGCTCACCGACGGCATCGGCTTCATCGCCATCGCCATGGGCGTGTTCGGCTACGGCGAGATCATCTCGAATCTTTCCAAGCCCGACGAGGAGCGCGAAGTCCAGGTGGCCCGGCTGGGCAGCCTGATGCCCACCAAGGCGGACTTCAAGCACATGACGCCCGCGGTGCTGCGCGGCACGGCGCTGGGCTCGGCCCTGGGCATCCTGCCCGGCGGCGGTGCGCTGCTGTCTTCCTTCGCCTCCTACACGCTGGAGAAGAAGATCAAGCTCAAGGCCGGCGAAATCCCGTTCGGCAAGGGCAACATCCGCGGCGTGGCCGGCCCCGAGTCGGCCAACAACGCCGGCGCGCAGACCTCCTTCATCCCGCTGCTGACGCTGGGCATTCCGCCCAACCCGGTGATGGCGCTCATGGTGGGTGCGATGACCATCCACAACATCCAGCCCGGCCCGCAGGTGATGACCAGCAACCCCGAGCTGTTCTGGGGCCTGATCGCCTCGATGTGGATCGGCAACCTGATGCTGATCATCCTGAACCTGCCGCTGATCGGCATGTGGATCAAGCTGCTGACCATCCCCTACAAGTGGCTGTTCCCGGCGATCGTGCTGTTCTGCGCCATCGGCGTGTACTCGACCAACAACAACACCTGGGACGTGTGGATGGTGGCCATCTTCGGCGTGGTCGGCTACGGCTTCATCAAGCTGGGCTGCGAGCCGGCGCCGCTGATGCTGGGCTTCATCCTCGGGCCGATGATGGAGGAGAACCTGCGGCGGGCGCTGCTGCTCTCGCGCGGCGAGTGGAGCGTGCTCGTCACCCGGCCCATCTCGCTCGGCCTGCTCCTGATGGCGGCGCTGCTGCTGGTCATCGTGCTGCTGCCCTCGGTCAAGGCCAAGCGCGAGGAAGCCTTCGTCGAAGACTGAGTTCGCCGGCCTCGGCGACCACGGCGCCCTTCGGGGCGCCTTTTTTTCGGCTGAAGTGGGCGAGGCTGGGGGTGTCATTTCCGGACCGGCCGCAGGTGCTGGCGCGCCATCGCCAGGAAGGCCTGCGCGCCCGGGCTCAGCGGATGCTTGGCCAGCCGCACCGCCACCACCGGAAAGTGCAGCGCCGGCCGCTCCACGGCCACCGCGCGCAGGTCCGGCGGGGCCAGCACCGCCACGTAGCGCGGCAGCAGTGCCACGCCCGCGCCGGCATGGATCAGGCCGAAGGCGGTGGACAGCATGCCCACGTGATGCACGGTCTGCGGCTGCACGCCGGCTTCGCCCGCCAGCCGCTGGGCGACCGAATGCCACACCTCGGCATCGGGGTTGACGTGGATGAAGGGCAGTTCGGCCAGCCGCCGCGCCTCCACGGCCGGCTGGCGTGCCAGCGGATGGTCCTCGCGCACGAACAGCGCCAGCCGTTCCGAGAACAGCGATTCGGTCGCCAGCTCGGACTGCCGCTGGCCGATGTCGGCGCCGAAGCCCAGGTCCGCCTCGCGCGAGAGGATGCGCGCCTTCATCTGCTCGGCCGAGCCGTCCATCAGCGTCACGGCCAGCTGCGGGTACTTCGCGGCGAAGCGCTGCAGCAGCGGCGGCAGCAGCGCGCCGGCGGTGAGATGGCCCACGGCCAGCACCACCCGGCCTTCGCGCAGCTGCGCGCTGGAGCGGCACACGTCCACCGAATCGTCGATCAGCCGCAGCGCGCGCACCGCGGTGTCGGCCATCATTCGGCCCGCGCCGGTCAGGCGGATGCGCCGCCCGCGCACCAGCAGCGACTGGCCGATCTCGTCCTCGATGCGCTTGATCAGGTGGCTCACGGCCGGCTGCGTGAGCTGCAGCCGCTCGGCCGCCAGCGTGAAGCTGCCCGACTCCGACACCGCCGCCAGTGCCCGCAGCTGCTGCAGGGACACGCCCTCCGTCGTTCGTCTGCTCATATCAATGGAATCGATAGTTCGATAAGTCGAATTATCTGGTTCTATGCGCGCGCACTGCCTAGCATGCGAAGGCGGGCACGCCTTGCCGCTGTCCGGGGCCCCCCTTTTCACTCATTTCCACCCGTTTCCACCCGAGTACACCGATGATGAAACGCATCCACTTCCTCCGGGGCGCGGCGCTCGCCCTGTGCCTGTCGGCCGCGGCCGGCGCCGGCTTCGCGCAAAGCTATCCGTCCAAGCCGATCCGGCTGGTCGTGCCCTTCCCGGCCAGCGGCGCGACCGACCTGTTCGCGCGCACGCTGTCGCAGAAGATCGGCGAGAAGCTCGGCACCACGCTGGTGGTCGACAACAAGCCCGGCGCCGGCGGTGCCATCGGCTCGGACCTGGCCGCCAAGGCGCCGGCCGACGGCTACACCCTGCTGCTGGCCACCACCAGCACGCACGCGATCGGACCGGCGATCCAGCCGCGGCTGCCCTACGACACGGTGCGCGACTTCACGCCCATCGCCCACGTCGGCAACGCGCCCAGCATCATGCTGGTGCCCAACGATTCGCCGGCGAAGACGGTGGGCGAGTGGATCGACCACGCCAAGAAGAACCCCGGCCAGCTCAACTACGCCTCCAGCGGCAACGGCACCATCGTCCAGCTCACGGCCGAGCTGTTCAAGGCGCAGGCCGGCGTGTTCGTCACCCACATTCCCTACAAGGGCACGGCGCTGGCGATCCCCGACCTGGCCAGCGGCAAGGTGCAGGTGCTCTTCGATTCGCTGCCCACCGGCATGCCGCACGTGCGCGACGGCCGGCTGCGCGCGCTGGGTGTGACCTCGCTCCAGCGCAGCCCGCTGGCGCCGGAACTGCCGCCCATCGCCGACACGCTGCCGGGCTTCGAGTCCATCACCTGGTTCGGCCTGTACGGCCCGCGCGGCCTGCCGGCCGAGCTGGTGGCGCGCGTGAACGCCGCCGCCAACGAGGCGCTGGCCGATCCGGCGCTCAAGGAGCAGCTCGCGCGCCTGGGCATCGAGCCGGCCAGCGGCACGCCGGCCCAGTTCGCGGCCCTGGTCGCGCAGGACGCGGCGAAATGGAAGAAGATCATCGACGAGCGCGGCATCCGCAACGAATGAACGCCAAGGAACACCTCTCCATGAAATTCGACTACGCCAATCCCTATCCCTCCACGCGCATCCCGGTCTTCGCGCGCAACGTGGTGTCCACCTCGCACCCGCTGGCGGCGCAGGCCGGCCTGCGCATCCTGCAGCAGGGCGGCAACGCGGTCGACGCCGCCATCGCCACCGCCGCCGTGATGACCCTGGTCGAGCCGGTGAGCAACGGCCTGGGCAGCGACGCCTTCTGCATCCTGTGGGACGGCCAGCGCCTGCACGGCCTGAACAGTTCCGGCTGCGCGCCCGCCGCCTGGACGCCCGAATACTTCGGAAAGAAGCACGGCGCCGACGCGGCCACGCCGCCGATGCGCGGTATCGATTCGGTCACCGTGCCCGGCGCCGTGGGCGGCTGGGCCGCGCTGAGCGAGCGCTTCGGCAAGCTGCCCTTCGCCGACCTGATGGCACCGGCGATCGAGATCGCCGAGCGTGGCTACCTGATGCCGCCCGTGGTGCAGCAGAAGTGGGCCGCCGCGACGCCGCTGCTCCAGGACCTGCCGGGCTTCGCCCAGGCCTTCCTGCCCTGGGGCCGCGCGCCCGAGGTGGGCGAGCTGTTCCGCTTCCCGGCCGCCGCGCGCGCGCTGCGCGCCATCGCCGAGACCCGGGGCGAGGCCTTCTACCGCGGCGAGATCGCGCAGGCGCTGGAGGCCTTCTCGCGCGAACAGGGCGGCGCGCTCACGGCGGCCGACCTGGCGGCCTGGAAGCCCGAGTGGGTGGAGCCGCTGGCCAGGGACTACCGCGGCCACACGCTGCACGAGATCCCGCCCAACGGCCAGGGCATCGCCGCGCAGATCGCGCTGGGCATCCTGGCGCAGTTCGACATCGCCTCGCTGCCGGTGGATTCGGTCGCCTCGCAGCACCTGCAGATCGAGGCCATGAAGCTGGCCTTCGCCGACGTCTACCGCTACGTGGCCGAGCCATCGTCGATGGAGGTGACCCCCGCGCAGATGCTCGACGACGCCTACCTGGCCAGCCGTGCGAAACTCATCGACGTGAACAAGGCGCAGGACTTCGGTGCCGGCAACCCGGTCAAGGGCGGCACCATCTACCTCACCGCGGCCGACGAGCGCGGCATGATGGTGAGCTTCATCCAGAGCAACTACATGGGCTTCGGCTCGGGCTGCGTGGAGCCGGGCTTCGGCATCAGCCTGCAGAACCGCGGCCACGGCTTCAGCCTGAAGGAGGGCAGCCCCAACCGCGTGGCGCCGGGCAAGCGGCCCTTCCACACCATCATCCCGGCCTTCCTCACGAAGGACGGCCAGCCGGTCATGAGCTTCGGCGTGATGGGCGGCAACATGCAGCCCCAGGGCCACCTGCAGACGCTGGTGCGCATGCTGGACTACGGCCAGAACCCGCAGGCCGCCTGCGACGCGCCGCGCTGGCGCTTCAACGCCGGGCGCGAGATCAACGTCGAGTCGGCGATGAAGCCCGAGACCGCGCAGGGCCTGCAGGCGCTGGGCCACCAGGTCGACGTGATCGAGGACTCGTACCAGGACTTCGGCGCCGGCCAGTTCATCTGGCGCGCCGGCGATCCGGGCGTGGAAGGCTACGTCGCCGCCAGCGACCCGCGCCGCGACGGCCTGGCCGCAGGGTATTGAGCCCACCCCCGTTTCTTGCTCACTTCGTGTAGCCGACTCCCCCCTCGAGGGGGCAACCCCAGCGGCCCGGCGAAGCCGGTTCCGCGGGGTTCCCCGAACGGACCTGGCTGCGCCGGTCGGCATGAAAGCATGAGGGACTGATCGATTGGAACAGGTGCCGAAGACTGCTATTTCTGCCAAGCAGACACCCTCGCGGTCCGTCGCCGCTGGCCTGCTGCTCGCCAGCTTCGGCGCCATCGCCTTCAGCGGCAAGGCGATCATCGTCAAGCTGGCCTATCGCTACGGCGTCGATGCGGTGACGCTGATCATGTACCGCATGCTGTTCGCGCTGCCGCTGTTCGCGGGCATGGCCTGGTGGGCGGGGCGCGGCAAGCCGCCGCTCGCGCGGCGCGACTGGCTGGGCGTGCTGGGGCTGGGCGTCACCGGCTACTACCTCGCCAGCTTCCTCGATTTCGCCGGGCTGGCCTACATCACCGCCAGCCTGGAGCGGCTGATCCTGTACCTCAACCCCACGCTGGTGATGCTGTTCGGCTGGCTGGCCTACCGGCGGCGCATCCGGCGCGTGCAGTTGCTGGGCGTGGCGATCAGCTACGCCGGCGTGCTGCTGGTCTTCGGCCACGAACTGGGCGAAGGCCAGAGCCCCTACGCCGCCTGGGGCACGCTGCTGGTGTTCCTCAGCGCCGTGAGCTACGCGATCTACCTCGTGTGGAGCGGCGAGTTCGTCAAGCGCCTGGGCTCGCTGCGGCTGGTGGGCCTGGCCACCAGCGTGGCCTGCCTGCTGTGCATCGCGCAGTTCCTGCTGCTGCGGCCGGTGGCCGCGGCGCTGGTGGCGCCCGAGGTGATCTGGCTGTCGGTGCTCAACGCCACGCTGTGCACCGCGCTGCCGGTGCTGGTGGTGATGATGGCGGTGGAACGCATCGGCCCCGCGATGGCCGCGCAGGCAGGCATGATCGGGCCGATGTCCACGCTGCTCATGGGCGTCGTGATCCTGGGCGAGCCTTTCACCGCTTGGATCGCGGCCGGCACGGCGCTGGTGATCGCGGGCATCTTCGTTTTCACACGCAGCGGGCGCTGAGGCCCGAAGGAGTTCGGCAATGGATCTGGGAATTTCGGGCCGCACGGCCCTGGTGTGCGGGGCCAGCAAGGGCCTGGGCTACGGCTGCGCGCTGGCGCTGGTGCGCGAAGGCGTGCATGTGGTGATCGCGGCGCGCGGCGCGCAGGCGCTGGACGAGGCGGCGGCCCGCCTGGCGGGCGAGGCGGTGCAGGGCGCCACCGTGCGCCACGTGGCGGCCGACGTCACGACGCCCGAGGGCCGCGCCGCGGTCTTCGCGCTGCACAAGGACTACGACATCGTCGTCACCAACGCCGGCGGCCCGCCGCCCGGCGACTTCCGCGACTGGGACCGCGAGGCGTGGCTCAAGGCGGTGGAGGCCAACATGCTCACGCCCATCGAGCTGATCAAGGCCACGGTGGACGGCATGGCCGCGCGCGGCTTCGGGCGCATCGTCAACATCACCTCCAGCGCGGTGAAGGCGCCGATCGACATCCTGGGCCTGTCCAACGGCGCGCGCAGCGGGCTCACCGGCTTCGTGGCCGGCGTGGCGCGCAGCGGCCTCGCGGCACAGGGCGTGACGATCAACAACCTGCTGCCCGGCGCCTTCGACACCGACCGCCTGCGCGGCACCATGGTCGGCGCGGCGAAGAAGACCGGCCAGGAGGTCGAGGCGGTGATGGAGGTGCGCAAGAAGGCGATTCCGGCCAGGCGCTTCGGCACGCCCGAGGAGTTCGGCGCCATCTGCGCCTTCCTGTGCAGCGTGCATGCGGGCTACATGACGGGGCAGAACGTGCTGGCGGATGGCGGGGCGTATCCGGGGACGTATTGAGGGTTCGTTTCACCGTGCGCGGGTTGAGCGGTGGCGAATGTCGGCCCCTGCCGACAATGAACGCCATGCCGCTGGAACTCGAATTGGGACGCGGGGAGGCTGGTCAGCGGTCAATACTGATAGCGCAGCGCGGCGTGCCAGCGGCGCGGCGTGCCGTAAATGGCTGTCGCTCCAGATAGGCTGTTGTAGTACTTCCTGTCCAGCAGGTTGTCCACGTTCAACATCAGCGACAACCGAGGCGTGAACTGGTAGCGCGCCATGACGGTGAGGAGCAGGACACTGCCTTGGCGGACCTCGTACGCGGCCGTCACGGGCTGCCCATTGGCCCGATAGGCCCCCGTGGGACGTTGCGCCACCGTCGAAATGGAGCTGTTCCAACTGCCGCCCAGGCCCAGCGTCAGGCCCGACAGATCGCCCTGGAACCGGTACGTGGAGAACACGCGCAGCAGGTGCTCGGGCAGGTTGGCGTTGTAGGGCTCCCCATCGGCCTTCTTCGACTGTGCATAGGTGTAGCCCGCGCCGATGTTCCAGCCCCGGCTCAGCGCCCCCGAGACCTCGGCCTCGAAGCCCCGGGTCGTGACGCCCTTGCCCGCCGAGCGGTACGGCGTGTTGCCGCCGGCTGTGAGGTAGCCCGACGGATAGTTCGGGTCGAGTTCGCCCAGGTTGTCCTGCACCATGCGGAAGATCGCCAGCGAGGCGTTGAGCTTCTTGTCCAGGAACTCGCCCTTCAGGCCCATTTCGTAGTTCTTGCCGACCACGGGCTCCAGCAGGGTGTCGCTGGCGTCGTAGAGGTTCTGCGGCTTGAAGATGTCGGCATAGCTGGCGTAGGCCGACACGTTGGGATGGAAGTCCCACACCGCGCCCACGTAGGGCGTGATCTCCCGGCGCACCGAATAGGCACTGGCGTTGGCCTGCGTCAGCGCGCCGGTCCGGCCGTTGTACTGGTCGGTGTGGGTCTTCCAGTTGGTCACGCGCACGCCCGTGATCAGCTTGAGCGAGTCGGCCAGGTCCCAGCGCGCGGCGGCGAAGATGCCGTGCTGCTCGGTGTATTCCTTGCTGCGCGGAAGGCCGGTGTACCAGTACGGATAGGGCAGGCTCCAGTTGCCTGCGCCCAGTGTCGGATAGTTCGCGAAGAAGTCGCTGGAGGGTTGGCCCGACAGGTCCGACAGCCGCTCGTTGGTCTGCCGACTCCGGTCCCAGCCGCTGGCGCCGAACATGAGCTGGTGTTCACGGCCGAAGAGGTTCACGGGCCCCTGGACGTCGAAGTTGTAGGCCCACTGGCGGTCGTAGATCGGATACGGCACGTCGTTGTTCAAGTCCACCCCCAGGCCGCTCGGGTTCGGGTAGGTGGGTATCGACATGTAGAAGACACCCGGGTCGCGCGTTCTGTAGCGGCGCGACAGATCGACCGAGCCCTTGAATGCCCAGCCGTTGTCGAAAGTGTGCTCCAGCCCCGCGAACAGGGTGCGCGCGCGCTGGCTCAGCACGGATTCGCGCGGCGCTTCCTTGTTCAGCGAGCGCGGCGCGTTGTACGGCAGCCCATTGCTGTACCACAGGGGCACCGAGCTGATGGAGGTCGCCCCTTCGATCGTGTACTGGTCGTGCTGATAGCCCAGGCGCGCCACGGTGCGCGGCGTCAGGTCCACCTCCACGGTCGCCAGCAGCGCCTTGCCGTCGCGTCCGCTGTTCTGGATGAAGTGGTCGCCGTCATAGGTTCCGGCCGCCAGGCGGCCCCGCACGGTGCCGCTGGCATTGAGCGGGCCCGAGACGTCGGCCTCGCCCGCCCGGTTGCTCCAGCTCCCCGCGCTGCCCTGGACATGGGCCTGGAACTCGCGCGTGGGGCGCTTGCGCACCAGCGTGATGGTGCCCGAGGGGTCGCCCGGCCCCGTCAGCAGGCCGTTGGCGCCGCGCAGCACTTCGATGCGGTCGTAGGCGATCATGTTGTCGCTCTGGATGTTGGACACCCCCTGCCCGCCCGAAAACATGGGGCTGCCCTCCACCTGCAGGTTGGACACTGCCAGCCCGCGTGAATACAGCGAAGGCCGGGCCACGTCGTTCACCACGCGCACGCCGGTCGTCGTTTCCATCCCCTGCACCAGCCCGGTGATGCCGCGGTCCTCGATCTGCTGCGAAGTCACCACCGTCACCGACTGCGGCGTCTCGCGCAGCGAAAGGTTCAGCCGGGTGGCCGCGCTGGTGGCGCGCGGCGTGTAGGTGCCGGTGCGCTCGGTGACGGCGCTGCGCTCGGATTCGGCCGTGACGGTCACCGGCGCCAGCGTGGCAGCGTCGGCGGCACCGCTGGTGGTGCCGGTGGAGACGGGCACGCGTCGCAGCACATAGCTCTTGTCTGCGGCAGCACCGACCATGAGGCCGGTGCCCTCCAGCAGCCGCGCGAAGCCGTCCAGCACACCGTGGCTGCCGCGCAGCCCGCCGGTACGCAGCCCCTCGGTCAGCGCCGGGTCGGCCGACAGCGTCACGCCCGCCTGTCCGGCGAAGCGCGAGAGCGCGGGGCTGAGCGGGCCGGCGGGGATGTCGTAGGCGCGTGTCGATTCGGCCGCGGCGGGTGGGCTGGCGGGCTGGGCCAGCGCGGCGCCAGGGGCGGCGGCCAGCAGTGCCAGCGCGGCGGCGTGCACGGCGGCGTGCCGCAGGGGGCGGCCAGCGCGGCCGGAGTGGCGATGTGCCAGGGGCATGGGTGGGTCCTCTCTCCAACAAGGGTCCGGCGGTTGCCGGCTCTCCTCTTGCTTGACCGCCGGCGGCGGAAAAGGGGACAGGCGGGGTGCGCGGGCCCGGCCTACCGGGGGCCGATGCTCACCCACCAGCGTGTGCGCCGTTCGACGCGCACGGGCAGCGAGGCGGCCAGGGCCGCGAGCGCGGCGTCGGTGTCGCGGAGCTGGAAGGCGCCGCTCACCGGCAGCGCGGCCACCGCCGGGTCGCAGCGCAGCAGGCCGGAGCGGTAGCGGGCGAGTTCGGCGATGAAGTCGCCCAGGGGCATCTTCTCGGCGTAGAGCACGCCTTCGGTCCAGCCGCCGGCCAGCGGATCGCGCGGCATGGCGGGGCCGGCGGCCGCGGCGGTGGTGCGGGCCTGCTGGCCGGCGTCCACGCGCACGGCGCCGCCACCGTGCAGCGGGCGCAGTTCCACCGCGCCTTCGGCCACGGCGACCCGGGTGGCGGGCGGCGATGCGCGTTCATCGATGCGCACGGTGAAGTGCGTGCCCAGCGCGCGCGCCGTGCCCTGGGGCGTCTGCACGAGGAAGGGGCGCCCGGCTGCATCGGGGGCGGTGCGCACGTCGATGGCGCCTTGGTGCAGCACGATGCGGCGGGTTTCGCCGCCGTAGGCGATGTCGGCGGCGCTGGCGGTGTCCAGCAGCAGATGGCCGCCGTCGGGCAGCGTGATGGCGCGGCGCTCGCCGGTGGCTGTGCGCAGGCTGGCCGACCCTCCGGCCCAGGGTGCGAGCCGCCACGCGGCCCAGCCCGCCGGGCCGGCGACGATCAGCGCGACCAGCAGGCGCGTGGCCGCGCGCCGCCCGGCGCCACCGGCCCGGCGCAGAGCCTGCGCGCCGAGCGCGCCGTGCGGCCCCTGGGCGCGGCCCAGCGTACGCAGGACCTGCTCGGCGCGCTGCCACGCGGCCTCGTGGCGTGGGTCGGCGGCACGCCAGCGGGCCAGGGCGCCGTCGTCGCATTCCCCGGCCTGCCGCCGCACCAGCCACTGCGCGGCCTCATGCGCGATGCGCGCGTCGACCGTCATGGCATCAGCTGGATGCACTGCGCGAAGGCCTGGGCCATGTAGCGCTTGATGGTCCGGTCCGTCACGTCGAGCCGGTCCGCGATCTGGGCGTAGTTCAGGCCGTCCAGTTGCGCGAGCAGGAAGGCTTCGCGCACGCGCGGCGGCAGGCCGTCGAGCAGGGCGTCGATCTGGTGCAGGGCCTCGAGGACGATCAGGCGCTGCTCGGGCGATGGCGCCAGGGGAATGGGCAACTGCGCCACGGCCTCCAGCCAGGCGCGTTCCAGCGCCTGCCGTTGCGCGTGGCTGATGAGCAGGTTGCGCGCGATGGTGCTCAGGTAGGCGCGCGGCTCGCGCAAGGCCAGCTCGCGCTGGCGGGCCTGGGCCGAGAGCACGCGCACGAAGGTGTCGTGTGCGAGGTCGGCCGCGTGGTCGGCGCCGCCGAGCTTGCGGCGCAGCCAGCCCAGCAGCCAGGAATGGTGATCGCCATAGAGCGCGGCCACGTCGGTCGTTGGTGTGAGTGGGCTGGCTGGCAGCATGGATCTCGGGAGGACGATATTGAGAGTGATTCTCAATTCTATGCAATGCCCGCGGGGCACTGCAGCGCATCAGGCGTCGTGGCCGGCATGGTGCAGCACCGCGGTGGCGAGCCCGGCGCTGCATGAGGATGGGACATTCGTGGCAGGATGCCGCTTTTCGCCGTCCATCGCCTGAGGAAGCATCCATGAGCAAAGCCGTCCGCATCGACCGCCCCGGCGGTCCCGAGGAACTGAAGGTCGTCGACGTCGAGGTCGGCGATCCCGGCCCCGGCGAGATCCGCATCCGCCACAAGGCCGTGGGCCTGAACTTCATCGACACCTACCAGCGCAGCGGCCTGTACGCGCTGCCGATGCCGCTGCAGCTCGGCATGGAGGCCGCCGGCGTGGTGGAGGCGGTGGGCGAGGGTGTGACGCACCTGCAGCCCGGCGACCGCGCCGCCTACGCCAGCCAACCGCCCGGTGCGTACAGCGAGGTGCGCGTGATGCCCGCCAGGTGCGTGTGCAAGCTGCCCGACGCCATCTCCTTCGAGACCGGCGCGGCGATGATGCTCAAGGGCCTGACAGCGCAGTACCTGCTGAAGAAGACGCTGCCGGCCGAGGGGCTGGAGAAGGGCGACTTCATCCTCTTCCACGCCGCGGCCGGGGGTGTCGGCCTGATCGCCTGCCAGTGGGCGCGGGCGCTGGGCCTGCAACTCATCGGCACCGCCGGCTCGGACGCCAAGTGCCGGCTGGCGCTGGAGCACGGCGCCGCCCATGCCATCGACTACAGCACCGAGAATTTCGCCGCGCGCGTCAAGGAGATCACCGGCGGGCGCGGCGTGAAGGTGGTGTACGACTCGGTGGGCAAGGACACCTACGAAGGCTCCATCGAGTGCCTGCGGCCGCTCGGCCTGCTGGCGGTGTTCGGCAACGGCTCGGGGCCGGTGCCGCCGATCGGCCTGGGCACGCTGGCGTCCAAGGGCTCTCTCTACGTGACCCGCCCGACCTTGTTCACCCACATCGCCACGCGCGAGAGCACGCAGGCGATGGCCGACGACCTGTTCGCGGTGGTGCAGAGCGGCGCGGTGAAGATCCCCATCGTCCAGCGCTATGCGCTCGACGACGTGCAGCAGGCGCACCGCGACCTGGAAGCGCGCAAGACCACGGGCTGCACCATCCTGACGCTCTAGAAGTCCACCCCGCCCACTGCGTGTGGCTCTGCACCCCCTCCAGGGGGCGCACCCAGCGGCCTGGCAAAGCCAGTTCCGCGGGTGCCTGCGAGCGGGCCTGGCTGCGCCGGCCTTTGGGTTTCATGCAGCTTGTACTCAATCGACAGGAAACCAGGTGGCGTGCGCGACTTCTCCTACCCGCGCCGGCGCCCTGCACCTGCGCGCCGCCCGTTTCTTCTGTCCGAAGCTGCCGTCCAAAGGTGGCACACATGGCAATCGTTCGGGCATTCATCGTCGAGGACAACCCCACGATCCGGGAGAACCTGATCGGCACCCTGCGCGAGGTGGCGCGGGTGGAACCGGTGGGCGAGGCGGAATCCGAATTCGAGGGCGCCCGCTGGCTGATGCATCACCCGGCGCAGTGGGACCTGGCGATCGTCGACCTGTTCCTGAAGGAGGGCAGCGGCCTGCGGGTGCTGGAGGCCTGCCGCAACCGCGCGCCGGCGCAGAAGGTGGTGGTGCTGAGCAACCACGCCACGCCGGACCTGCGATGGAAATGCGGCCAGCTCGGCGCCGACGCGGTGTTCGACAAGGCCACGGAGATCGACGACCTGATCGACTTCTGCCTGCGCCGCCGGCAGGAAGGGCTCAGTGCGCCGCCGCCGACGCGGTTTCCCTGATCAGCCCCCATACGCGCTGGGCCAGCGGCGAAGGCGCGCGGTTGCGCCGGTGCACCAGCATCACGTCGCGCCGCACGGTGGGCACCAGCGGACGCACCTGCAGCGGCGCCATGCCGCCCGGCGGCACGCCCAGCGCCGGCATCACGCTGATGCCGATGCCGGCCTCGACCATGCGGAACACGGTGGTCGGGTGGCCCAGTTCCTGCACCACCTCGCACTGCACGCCGTGCTCGGCCAGCGCCCGGTCGATCAGCCGGCGGCTGCCCGAGGCGTGGTCCAGCAGCACCAGCGGCGCGCCCGCCAGCGCCGTCCAGCGCACCTGCCGGCGCGCGGCCAGCGCATGGCCCGGCGGCACGATCAGCACGAAGGGGTCGCGCAGGATCGCTTCCGCGTGCAGGTCCTCGTGGTCGGACGGCTCGATGACCACCCCGAAATCCACCTCGCCGCCGCGCACGCTGTCCAGCACGTCCTGCTGGATGCGGTCCAGCAGCACCAGCCGGATGCCGGGCTCCCGGCGCGCGCAGGCCGCGATGCACGCCGGCATCAACTGCGCCGACAGCGTCGGGCTGCTGGCCACGCGCACCTTGCCGTGCCGTGCGTTCGCCAGGCCCTGTACGTCGATCAGGGCCTGGTCGAGCTCATCGAGCACGCGCTCGAGCCGCGCCGCGAGCGACTGGCCCGCCTCCGTCAGCACCACCTCGCGCGTGGTGCGGTCCAGCAGCCGCAGGCCGAGCTGGCCTTCCAGTTCGACGATCGCGCGGCTCACCGCCGGCTGCGTCAGGCCCACCGCCTGGCCGGCGCGGCTGAAGTTGCGCGCGGCCGCGACGGCACGGAACACCCGGAGCTGGCGCAGGCTCACATTCATGCGGTGGAATCATATATCCATCAGATAAATCCATTTCTCTTTTGAGTGGCGGCGCGGTCCAATCCGCGCATGGCCCGCTCCCGCTACCTTCCCGACAACTTCACCCTGGCGCTGGTCGCCACCGTCGCGCTGGCCAGCCTGCTGCCCACCAGCGGCGCCGGCGCCCAGTTCTTCGGCCGGCTCACGGCGGTGGCCATCGGCCTGCTGTTCTTCCTGCACGGCGCCAAGCTCTCGCGCGAGGCGATCCTGGCCGGCATCACGCACTGGCGGCTGCACCTGCTGGTGTTCGCCGGCACCTTCGTGCTGTTTCCCGCGCTGGGCCTGTCGCTGCGCCCGCTGCTGGCGCCGCTGGTCACGCCGCAGCTCTACACCGGCGTGCTGTACCTGTGCGTGCTGCCGGCGACGGTGCAGTCGGCCATCGCCTTCACCGCGCTGGCGCGCGGCAACGTGCCGGCCGCGGTGTGCAGCGCCTCGGCCTCGACACTGCTGGGCGTGTTCGTCACGCCGCTGCTGGTCAACCTGTTCGTGCTGCCGCAGGGCGGGGCGGCTTCCTCGATGGACGCGATCGGGCGCATCCTGCTGCAGCTCATGGTGCCCTTCGTCGCCGGCCACCTGCTTCGCCCCTGGATCGGTGCCTGGGTCAAGCGCCGTGCCACGGTGCTGCGCGGGGTGGACCAGGGCTCGATCCTGCTGGTGGTCTACACCGCCTTCAGCGCGGCGGTGATCGAGGGGCTGTGGAAGCAGGTGCCGCTGTCCGCGCTGGCTGGCCTGCTGGTGGTGTGCGCCGTGCTGCTGGCGCTGGCGCTCGTCCTCACCACCTGGGCCGCGCGCCGCGGCGGCTTCGACAAGGCCGACGAGATCACCATCGTCTTCTGCGGCTCCAAGAAGAGCCTGGCCAGCGGCATCCCGATGGCGCACGTGCTGTTCGCGCCGCACATGGTGGGCGCGATCGTGCTGCCGCTGATGCTGTTCCACCAGATGCAGCTGATGGTCTGCGCGCTGCTGGCGCAGCGCTATGCGCGGCGGCCGCTGCCGCAGAAGGCGGCGCAGGCCGCGGCCTGAAACCCGTCAGGATTCCTCCATCGGCGAGAGCCGCGACTCGCGCAGCCGGCTCGGCGCCAGCGCCCCGGCCGAATCCAGGATCGGGTAGGCGATCGAGCAGATGTGCGAGTTGATGCGCTTGAGGTCGCTGATCAGGTCGATGTGCAGCGAGCTGGTTTCCATGCTGGGCGTGGTGCGGTCCATCAGCCGCGCCAGGTGGGTGCTGGCGTAGGCGCGCTCCAGGTCGCGAAAGCGCGCCTTCTCCTCCAGGAGCTTCTGCGCATCGCGCACGTTGCCGTTGAGGAACACGCTCATGCCCAGGCGCAGGTTGGCCAGCAGCCGCTCGTGCAGCTCCACGATCTCGGCCATGCCGGCCTCGGAGAAGTTGCGCTGCGGCTTGATCTTCTTGTCCTCGATGTCGGTGATCACCCGCTCGACGATGTCGCCCACCTGCTCCATGTTGATGGTGAAGCTGATGATGTCGGTCCAGCGCCGGCTCTCCTCCTCGCCCAGCGCCTCGCGCGAGATCTTGGTCAGGTAGTACTTGATGTCCGAGTAGAGCCGGTCGACCGTGTCGTCGAGCTTGCGCAGTTCCTCGGCCAGGCGCAGGTCGTTGCTGCGGATCACGGTGAGCATGCCGATGAGCATGGTCTCCACCACGTCGGCCTGGTGCAGCGCCTCGCGCGCCGCGTTGGAGATCGCCAGCGTCGGCGTCGACAGGGCCGAGGGGTCCAGGTGCTGCGGGCGGCTGGTGGTCGGCGGCTTCGTCGGCACCGGCAGCAGCCGGGTGACCAGCTTGGCCACCCAGGCCGTGAGCCCGATGAAGCCGATGCTCACGATCACGTTGAACGCCAGGTGGTAGAGCACCACCATCTGCGTCGGGCTGGCGATGTAGGGCCGCAGGTAGTGCAGACACAGCCCGATGAAGGGCGCCGCGATGGCCACGCCCAGCATCTTGAACAGCAGGTTGCCCACCGTGACCTGGCGCACCGCGACATCGGACTTGGCGGTGGTCAGCACCGCCAGCAGGCCGCTGCCGAGGTTGGCGCCGAGCACCAGGCCGAGCGCCACGTCCAGCGGCACCACGCCCGAACTGGCCGTGGCCGCCACGAGCAGCACCACCGCGAGGCTGGAATACGCCAGCACGGCCAGCGCCGCGCCCACGGTGATCTCCAGCAGCACGTCGCTGGTGATCGAGGTGATGATCGCGCGCATCGCCTCGGACTCGAACAGCGGGCCGGTGGCGGCCACCACCAGCTGCAGCGCCAGCAGCATCAGCCCCAGGCCGATCAGCACGCGCCCGAATTGCCCGGCGGCGCTGGCCGGCCGGGTGATCGAGCACACCACGCCCACGAAGATGAACAGCGGCGACAGCCAGGACAGGTCGGTGGAGAACAGCACCGACATCAGCGCCGTGCCGATGTCGGCGCCGCGCATCACCGCCAGCGCGGCGGGCAGGGTGATCAGGCCCTGGCCGACGAAGGAGGAGGTCATCAGCGAGGTGGCGGTGCTCGACTGCACCAGCGCCGTGACGGCGATGCCGGAGAAGGCGGCCGTGAAGCGGTTGCGCATGCTGCGCGCGAGGAAGCTGCGCAGGTTGGCGCCGAAGACGCGCAGCACACCCGTGCGAACGAGATGGGTCCCCCACACCAGCAGTGCGATGGCCGCCAGCAGGTTCAGCAGATGTTTCATGAGCGGTGCGCGGACTCCTTGTCGTGTCGGTTTGGCTCCATTGTCCACGCGCGGCCGCGCATGGTCCGCTCCCTCAGTCGATCAACGCGCCATTGTCGTGGAAAGGATAGGGCCCCTCGAAGCGGCCCGAGGCCGCCAGGTGCGTGACCAGCCGCCGGCCGTCCCAGGCATGCACGCGAAAGCCCGGCGGCTCCAGCACCCAGGCCGAGGGCGCGTCGGGCGCCAGGTCCAGGCACACCTGGTGCGCGGGCGCCGGCGCGGTGGAGGCGATGGTGCCGCCGAAGCGCACGTCGATCGCGCGGTGCAGGTGGCCGCAGAGGATGCGCTCGACGTTGGGATGGCGCGCGACCAGCGCCTCCAGGGCGTCGGCGCCTTCCAGCAGGCCGATGGCGTCCATGTGGCCGATGAGGGTGCGAAACGGCGGGTGGTGCATGGCGATCACCACCGGCTCGCCGCGGCGGGCGTCCAGTTCGGCCTCCAGCCAGGCCAGGCGCTGGTCGCACAGCCTGCCGTGGCTGGCGCCGGGCTCGCTGGTGTCCAGCACCAGCAGGTGCAGGTCGCCCACGCGCGCCGCGTACTGCACGAAGCCTTGCGTGCCCAGGTAGGCGTGGTCCGGGAACCCGCGCCGCAGTGCGTCGCGCTCGTCGTGGTTGCCCGGCAGCAGGTAGACCGGCATCGTCAGCGGCGCCAGCAGCGCGGCCAGGTGGGCGTACTCGGCGGAGCGGCCGAAGTCGGTCAGGTCGCCGGTGATCACCACCGCGTCGGGGCGCTGGCGCAGGCGCAGCACGCTGTCCACCGCCTGCACCAGGTAGGGCGCGGTGTCCAGGCGGCCGTAGGCCAGGCGGCCGGGCTCGCGGATGTGCAGGTCGGTGAGCTGGACGAGGAAGGTGGTCACGGCCGGGCCTCCTGGCAGGACATCAGCCGCTGCGGGCGGATGCGGATGCCGACTTCGTCGCCCGGCTGGAAGGGGCTGTCGCGCGTCATGTCGGCCAGCAGCGCCGGCTGGTCCGCCGCGCGCAGCCGCAACTGCACGCGGTCGCCCAGGAAAGTGCGCTGCGCCACCTCGGCCACGCCCCAGCCATCGTCCGCTGCATGGGGGCGCGGGCCGACCTCGACGTCTTCCGGGCGCACCAGCAGCGTGGGGTGCGCGGCCCAGTCCGCCGGGCAGGCCAGCGCCGCACCGCCGACCTGCACCACGCCCTGCGCGATCGCCTCGGGCGTGCGCTCCAGCCGGTTCACGCGGCCCAGGAACTCGGCCACGAAGGGGTGCGCCGGCGCGCGGTAGAGGTCTTCCCCGCGCCCGATCTGCACGATGCGCCCGGCCTGCATCACCGCCAGCCGGTCGGCGATGGCCATGGCCTCCTGCTGGTCGTGCGTGACGTGGATGGCGGTGATGTGCAGCCGCCGCAGCAGTTCGGCCAGTTCGTCGCGCAGCGATTCCTTGAGCTTGGCGTCCAGCGCGGCCAGCGGTTCGTCCAGCAGCAGCACGCGCGGGCGCACCGCCACTGCGCGGGCCAGCGCCACGCGCTGGCGCTGCCCGCCCGAGAGTTCGCCCGGGCGCCTGCTCTCCAGGCCGTTCAGGCGCGTGAGCTCGACCAGCTCGCCGACCAGCCGCCGCTCCTCCTCGCGCGGCACGCCGCGGATGCGCAGGCCGTAGCCGATGTTGGCCGCCACGTTCATCTGCGGGAACAGCGCGTAGCTCTGGAACACCATGCCCACGCCGCGCTGCTCCACCGGGCGGCGGGTCACGTCCTGGTCGCCGAACAGGATGCGCCCGCCTTCGTCGAGCGATTCCAGCCCGGCGATCAGGCGCAGCAGCGTGGTCTTGCCGCAGCCCGAGGGGCCGAGCAGCGCCAGCACCTCGCCCGGCTCGACGTGCAGCGTGGTCGGCTGCAGGCCGCGCGTGCCGTCGGCGTAGGTCTTGGCGCAGTCGTGGACGTGGACCGGGATGCGTTCAAGTTGCATAGCGTTTCTGGATCAGGTTGGCCAGGTACTGCAGGGCCCACAACACGGGCAGGATGACGATGAAGAAGACCAGCGTGTAGGCCGAGCCGATCTCGATGCGCATCGAGGCGTAGCTGTCGGCCAGGCCCACCGGCAGCGTGCGCGTGAGCGGCGTGTGCAGCATCCAGGTGAGGTTGAACTCGCCCACCGAGAGCGTGAACACCATCAGGCTGCCGGCGACGATGGCCGGGAACACGGCCGGCACCAGCACGCCCAGGAAGCGCTGGCGAAAGCTCGCGCCCAGCGAACGCGCCGCCTCCTCCAGCGCCAGCAGGTCCTCGCGCTGGAAGGCCGAGGCCACGGTGCGCACCATGAACGGCAGCGTGAAGACGATGTGGCCCACCAGGATGAAGGCGAAGCTCTGGCGGAAGGCGGTGATCTGCCCGTAGGCCAGGATCAGCGCCAGCGCCGTGGCCAGGCCGGGCACGGCCACCGGCAGCGTGAGCAGTTCCTCGAAGGCGCGGGCGGTGCGCGAGCGGCTGCGCGCCAGCGCGTAGGCGCAGGGCACGCCCAGCACCACGGTGCCGGCCACGCAGGCCAGCGCCAGCAGCAGCGACCAGCCGACGGTGTTGCCGTACACCGTCCACACTTCCCCGAGCCAGCGCAGCGTGAGCCCGCTCTTGAGCCCCGTGCTGTAGTTGTTGACCAGCCCGGCCATGACCGACAGCAGCATGGGCGCGATCATGAACAGGCTGACGATCAGCGTGACGGTGAACAGGAAGGGCGCCGCGGGGCGCGTGGGGTTTCGCATGCCTCGTGTCTCCTCAGTTATCCATTCCGCGTTCGCGCCACCCGCATCGCATGAAACGGTCCAACCCAGGGACACCGCCGGGCCGGCTTTGCCGGACGGCTGGTGTCGCCCCCTGGGGGGAGGCGCCGAAGGCGCTTCGGGGGGTACGTTTCATTTCAGCGCGTGACGGGGCTGCCGCCGAAGTGGCGCGCCACGAACAGCACCAGCCAGGTGACCAGCCCCAGCGCGATCGACAGCGAGGCCGCGAGCGCGAAGTTGGCGTAGTTGGTGAACTCGTTGTAGATCGTGATCGGCAGCACCTCGAACTTGCTCGCCAGCGTGAAGGCGGTGCCGAAAGCGCCCATGGAGGTTGCGAACAGGATCGCGCCGCAAGCCAGCGTGGTGGGCATCAGCTCGGGCAGCCAGACGTCGCGCACCACGCGCAGGCGCGAGGCGCCGAGCGAGCGCGCGGCCTCCTCCAGTTGCAGGTTCATCGCCTCGGCCGCAGCGGCGTAGGTGGCGATGGCACGCGGCAGCGAGAAATACAGGTAGGCCAGGAACAGCCCCAGCAGCCCGTAGGCGAAGGTGAAGCGTTCGCCGGTCAGGGCGTCGGAAATGTCGGCCACCAGCCCCTGGCGCCCGCCCAGCAGGATCACGAAGAAGCCGATGATCACGCCGGGAAAGGACAGCGGCAGCGTCAGCAGCGACAGCAGCAGGGGCTTGCCGCGAAAGTCGCGGCGGGCCAGGTAGATGCCGACGGCGCTGCCCAGCACCAGGGTGGCCAGCGTCACCGCCAGCGACAGGCCCACGGTGTTGAGCAGGCTCTCCAGGTAGCGGCTGTCGGTGAGCACCGCGGCGTAGGTGGCCCAGCCCTTCTCGAGCGGCAGCGCGATCAGGCGCACCACCGGCAGCAGCCAGAAGGCCAGGAAGAACACCGCCGCGGGCGCCGCGCAGGCGATCAGCCGCCAGCGCCCGCTGGGAAATGCGGAAGAAGTCATCGGCGGCGCGGCGGCGTGCTCAGCGCACTTCCTTCAGGTAGCGGTCGGAGAAGGCGCGCTGCGCCTCGGCCATGCGGCCGTAGTCCACCGTCTTGGCGCGCGCGTATTCGGCGGCGGGCAGGAACTGCGCCTCCACCTCCTTGGGCACGGCGCCGGCGCGCACCGGGCGCAGGTAGGCCTTGGCCCAGATCGACTGGCCTTCGTCGGATAGCACGAAGTCCAGCACTTTCTGCCCGTTGGCGGCATTCGGCGCCTTGTTCACCAGGCTCATCACGTAGGGCACGACCACCGTGCCTTCGCTGGGGATCACGAATTCCACGTTGGCCTTGTCCTTGTACTTGGCGCGGTAGGCGTTGAAGTCGTAGTCCAGCAGGATCGCGATCTCGCCCGAGAGCACGCGCGCGTAGGAGGTCTGCTTGGGCACGATCGGCTGGTTCTTCTGCAGCGCCTTGAAGTACTCGATGGACGGCCCGAAGTCGGCCAGCGAGCCGCCGCGCGCCTCGTTCACCGCCACCGCGCCCACGTAGCCCACGAAGGCCGAGGCCGGGTCGAGGTAGCCGATCAGGCCGCGGTATTCGGGCTTGAGCAGGTCGGCCCAGGACTTGGGCACCGGCTTGCCCTTGAGCGCGTCCACGTTGACCATGAAGCCCAGCGTGCCCGAATGGATGGTGAACCAGTGGCCGGCCGGGTCCTTCAGGCCGTCGGGGATGTCCTTCCAGTTGGCCGGCTGGTAGGGCGCGACCACGCCGTCCTTCTGCGCCTGGATCGCGAAGGTCACGCCCAGGTAGGTCACGTCGGCCACCGGGCTGGCCTTCTCGGCCACGAGCTGCGCCAGCGACTGGCCCGAGTTCTTGTTGTCCGCCGGCACGGTGATGCCGGTGGCGGCCTTGATGGCGCGCAGCTGCGTGCCCCAGTCGGCCCATTCGGTCGGGCAGTTGTAGCAGATGGCCGTCTGCGCCATCGCGCTGCCGGCGGCCAGGCCGGCGGCGACGAGGCCGATGCGTGCGATGCGGTGCAGTTTCCGTGTCATGGTCATGGGGACTCCTTTGGATGGGGGGCGGGGGAAAAGAGGTCGATTCAGGTGGGCGCGGATGCGCAGGATTCGCCTTCGCGAAAGCCATGGGGCAGCAGCACGCTGGCGCCGGCGTCCAGCGGCGGGCCGCCGGCCAGCGCCTGCACCAGCAGCTCGACGCTGCGCTGTCCGATCTCGCTGTTGGGCTGGACCACCGTGCTCAGCGCCGGCGTGAGGTCCTCGCCGAGCGCGATGCCGTCGAAGCCGACCACCGCTAGGTCCTGCGGCACGCGCAGGCCGGAGCGGTGCGCGGCGCGCAGGCTGCGGATGGCCAGCAGGTCGTTGGAGCAGAACAGGGCGGTGGGGCGGGGCTCGCCGCGCAGGAAGCCGGTCAGCGCCTCGACCGCGGTCTCGACGAAGGGCACCTCCACCAGCGGCGGCGCGGCCAGCCCGGCGGCGGCCATGCCCTGCAGGAAGCCGCGGTGGCGCTGCTGCGCCCGGTCGGAGGCGGCCAGCGTGCCGCTGACCATGGCGATGCGCCGGTGCCCGAGCCGCGCCAGCCGCGCGACCACCTCGGCCGCGGCGCCTTCGTTGTCCACGGTCACGCAGGGGTGCGCCGGATGCCGGTTGTAGGCCAGCACATAGGGCAGGCTGGCGCTGCGCAGCCGCGCCAGCGCCGCCGAGGTCGAGGGGTTGGAAACCACCAGGATCATGCCGTCGACATTGCCCGCGATGAGCTGCTGCACCGCACGCTCTTCCTGCGCCAGCTCATAGCCCGTGGTCAGCGGCAGGATGGCGTAGCCGCCCGCGTTCGCGGCCTGCGCGATGCCCTGCAGGCACTCGGCGAAGGTCGGGTTCAGCAGCGTCGGCAGCACCACCCCCAGCACCCGGCTGCGCTGGGTGCGCAAGGTGCGCGCGCTGGCGTTGGGCAGGTAGCCCAGCTCCTTGGCCACGCGCTCGACCAGTTCGCGCGTGGCGGGCGTCACCTTCCCCGGGAAATTGAAGGCCCGGGAGACGGTGGCGACGGAGACGCCGGCCTGCCTGGCAACGGTCTGGATGGTGGTCATGCCGAGATCATGTAATCGATTACATTTCAGCAGCCCAGTGTGACGTGGTCATGACAAATGCCCGCAGAGGGCAAACCCTGGAAATCGCCGCCGGCGCAGGGGCGGCCGTCAGGCGCTCAGTTGATGTTCGCGCCGTGGAACTCGAGCTGCTCGAAGAAGCTGCCCGTGAAGTCCACGCGCTGCCCCTGCAGGGCATGCGCACGCACGCGGGTGCCGGTGCACTGGCGCACCAGCACGTCGGTCCAATGCCCGCCATCGAAGTCGACGTCGTCCCATTCGCACTGCTGGAAGCTGCTGCCGCTCAGGCGGCCGGCCGGGAACCTGGCCTGGGAGAAGGTGCAGCCGACGAAGCTGCAGCCGGTGATCGCGATGCCGTCGAAATCGCAGGCGGCGAAATGGCAGCCCGTGAAGCGGCAGCCGGTCCAGCTCGCCTGCCTGAAGCTGGTGGCGGTGAAGCTGCTGCCCGCGAAAGTCGAGTCCGCGAACTGCGCGAGGCCGAGGTCCAGGCCGGCATAGGCGAAGCTGTCGGCCTGGCCGGCCAGGCCCGCGGGCGCGCCGCCGGTGCCTTTGCGCCAGAGGTCATGGGCGAGGAGGATGGCTTGGGAGGACATGGGACATCAACAGAAAGTGGCTGGCGCTGCGCAATATCTTTCGGATTTAACGTGCTCTGGAAGAGGTCGCTTCGCGCGCGTACTCAATATCCTTGATCATGATGTTGCTCTCAAGGGTTCGCGGGCAACGAGTTCCTAAGGACATTGGTGCCATTTGAATGGCTGCGACTAGCAGTGTATGGAACCCCTGGACACGACCAAGTTGGCGATGCTAGCGAGGAGCGGAAATTGGAGGTTCGCCCAATTCTTCAAGCAGATTGGCCGCTGCCGTGTTGCCGTTCTTCAAGGATTCTGTTGCCCAGTAGATCGCCTTTGTCAGGTCTCTGGATTTTCCGTTGGCGAGATCATAGGCCAGGTTGTATTGCGCAACTGCATGACCTCCTTCTGCTGCCAGTTCGAGCCAGAGGAGTCTTTGGTCAGCATCTTGTTGAACAAATGTGTTGAACTGCGCCATGCGAAATGCGGCGTTCGCATCACCATTTCTTCCCAGATGCGACAGGTGCTCCTGATCTTCAGGTGAAAGCCAGAAGGTTGAGCCGGAAGATTGAGGCTGCATTGGATTTTCCTGAAGCCAGGCTGTGGAGTGATTTCCGAGTGTCAGAACAAGAAAAATAGCTGCGAAACATAACCGCATTTTTCGCTTTTGTGAATGAAAGCCAGGATGCAGATCGACTGTCATGGATTGAATTCGCGCCATCGTCCAGGTGCTGACGTATCCATTGTGCGATCCGACCTCATGCCAGCCGGCTTCGTTGCTCCGCTGGGCCATATCCAGAGGAACTGGTCAGGCGCGCGTACGGGCGCGTCAAGTTCGTGAGCGAGCCGTTGCGCATAAGAATCATCGCCCGCGCCTGTATTACAAGACATCAGCACCACTGTCTGACCTTTCTTGTAGCAGGGGTGCGATTGAATTTGCCGTGCCATCTGCCGGGGTGAGATGGGGTTGCCTGCTGCATCAACGATAGTGCTTGAGTTTCCATGTCCACCGACGGTGAAAGTTCCCGTGGGATTCGGAATGCGGGTCGCGGATTCCCGGATTGCTTCGCTGGTCGGGAACAGATTGATGTCGACCAGCCCCAGGGGATCGATGCCTCGATTGGGATTGTTGGTGACATAGGTATGCAGGTTGATCCCACCCGCCAGCCCGATGGGATCCCTGGAGACGAACCGCCCCGAGTGCGGATCGTAGTACCGGTAGCGGTTGTAGTGCAGCCCGGTCTCCTCGTCGAAGTACTGCCCCTGGAATCGGATGGGGTTGGCGATGCCGGCCTTCCTGCCGGCCTCGCTGATCGCTTCCCTGGCCTGGCCCCAGGCCTTGTAGTGCGCCGACCAGGCCAGCTGCCCCTGGTGGTCCGTCAGCTCCTGGGGCGTGCCCAGGTGATCGCACTGGTAGAAGGCCAGCTGCTCGCCCGAGAAGGCCCCTGCGCGGCAGGCGGCCTCGTACTCGCCGTTCCACAGCGGATCGCGCTCGATGTCGTAGCGCCCGCCGTTGGCGGCCATCAGCGCCTTGACGTCCGGCGTGGGCGCCAGCGCCATGGCCCGCGCCTGGCGCGCCTGCAGCAGCGGCACGAAGCTGCCGGGCTCATGGATGTAATGCACGCTCCAGCCGCGGCCTTCTTGCCGGCCTTCCTCCTGGCTTTGTCCTTCCCAGCCTTCGCTCCAGCCCTCGTGGTGCTGCGTGCTCTCATAGGCCAGCACGTCCCCGTCCCAGCCGAAGACGGTGCTGGCCTGCGCCGTGCGCTTGGCGATCCTGCGGCCCAGCGGGTCGTAGTGGAAGGTGGTCCTCGGGCCGCCTTCCTCGTGCGCGGCCACCAGCCGGTCGAAGCCGTCCCACTCGAAGTGCGTGCGCCGGCCCTCGCCGGTGCGCTCGACGAGGTTGCCCCGCGCGTCCCAGCGGTAGGCGGTGCCTGCGTAGTCCTTCAGGAGGTTGTCCAGCACCGCCGGGATCTTCGCCGGCGCACCGGCCTCGCCGCCCGCCGCGATGTTGCCCGCCGGGTCGAAGGCGAAGTGCTCGCGCCCCAGGCGGGCGTGCGCCTGCAGCAGCCGCCCCACCGGGTCGTAGCGGTAGCCGAGCTGGCCGCGCCGGCTGTCCTGGATGCCGGTGAGCTGGCCGGCCCTGTCGTAGGCGTAGCGCCTGTGCAGCTCCAGCGCATGAACGCTGGCGACGCCCGAGCCCACGGCCTTGTCCGGCCCGATGCGCTGCTCGCTCAGCCGCCCGGCCGCGTCGTAGCGCAGGCTTTGCACCAGCCCGTTGCCCTGCGTGCGCTGCACTTCGCGGTGCAGCTCGTCGCGCTCGATGGACAGGATCTCCTGCCCGTCCACGAGCAGCCCGTGCACGTGTCCCGCGCCGTAGGTCAGCCACTGCGTCACGTGTCCGTCCGGGCGCACGGTGGCGATGCGCTGGTGCAGCTCGCCGTAGCGGTGCTGCCACACCGCCGTGCGCTTCAGGGGCAGGTCGTGGTGGTGCTCGCGCGTGAGGTTGCCCGCCGCGTCGTAGTACCACTGCAGCCGCGCCTCGGCGTTGCTGGCCTCGCTCAGGCGCCCGTTGCCGTCCCAGGCGAAGCGCTCCACCTGCCCCTGCGCCTGGCGCTGCACGAGCCGGCCCATCGCATCGAACTTCAGCTGCGTGGCATGGCCCGGTGCGGCCACCTCGGCCAGCACGCCCGTGGCCTCCTCGTAGCGGTAGTGCGTGGCCCGCCCGTCGAAGCCCACCTCCTGCAGCAGGCGCCCCACCGGGTCGTGGCGGAACGCCCAGCGGCTGCCGTTCTCGTTGACCAGCCCGGCCAGGCGCCCCGCCAGGTCCCAGCGGTAGCGCAGGCTGTGGCCCAGGGCATCGATGCGCCGCGCGATCAGCCCGGCGGCGGTGTACTCGTAGCGCGTGCGCCGCCCCAGCGCGTCGGTGTGCGCCAGCAGGCGCCCCTCGGCGTCGTGCGACAGCTGCTCGCGCGTGCCGTCGGGCAGGGTGATCTCCTGCAACTGGCCGCCCGCGTAGCGGTAGCGCGTGGCCTGGCCCGCGGCATCGCTCTGGCTGATCAGGCGCCCCTGGCCGTCGTAGGCGAAGCGGGCGGTGCGCCCGGAGCAGTCGGTGTAGCTGGCCAGCTGGCCCGCGGGCGTGTACGCGAGCTGCTTGACCCCGCCCTTGGCGTCGGTGATGCGCACCGGCCGGCCCGCCGGGTCGTAGACGTACTCGGTCCTGTGGCCCAGCGGGTCGGTCTCCTCGACCAGGTTGCCTTGGGCGTCGTACTCGCGCTTCCACACGCCGCCCTCGGCGTCGCGCAGGCCCACCAGGCGGTGCTGCGCATCCCAGGCGTAGTGCACCCGGCTGCCGTCCGCGCGGGTGTGGGTGTGCAGGTGGCCGGCCTGGTCGTAGGCGAAGTCCTCGGTGCTGCCGTCCGGGTGGATGTGGCGCGTGACGTTCTTGGCCGTGTCGCGGAAGAACCATTCCTCACGCGCATCGGGGTGCACGATGCGGTAGGTGTAGCCGTCGATGTCGTAGTAGTACTTGGTCACGCCGCCGAGGGCGTCGCTCACGCGGGTGAGGCGGATGTTCGCGTCCCACGCGAAGGCCAGGGCGAAGCTGCCGTCGTCGGCCCACTCGCGCACCGCCCGCGCGTGGGCGCCGGTGCCGTCGTACTCCAGGTTCATGCCCCGGCCGGTGCGGTCGGTGTAGCGCGTCACCAGGTGGTGGCTGTACCGGTAGTGCCAGGCGCCGCCGTGCTCGTCCTGGGCCGAGACGAGGTCGCCGTGTTCGTCGTGGACGTAGGCGGCCAGCTGGCGCACGCGCTGGCCGTCGCGGATCTCCCACAGGGCGGCGATCAGGCCCGTGGCCGCGTCGGGCTGCACGCCCACGTGGGCCACGATGGCCTCGCCCTGGCGGCTGAGGATGTCGCTGAGCACCTGCTCGCCGCTGGCGGCGATGCGGTGGTCGTAGCGCAGCCCGATGGCCGCGCCGTGCGGGCCCTGGATGGCCGCCAGGCGCCAGTGGGCGCTGCCGTCGCGTGATTCGACGCGCTCGAAGAGCTCGCGCCACGCGGGCGCCTGGCCCTCGGGCAGGCGCTTGCCGAAGTCCAGCGCCAGCAAGGCCTCGCCGGGGCGCGAGACGGTCAGCTCCTCCACCGGGTCGTGGTGGAACTGGCCCACGGCCAGCGGCGCGAAGGCGTGGCTGCGTCCGTCGGCGGCGCGGTACACCAGGCTGGGCTGGCCCGTGCGCGGGCCGCGCGAAGGGCTGGCCTCGTCCACGCGCACCGTGTAGGGCGTGATCCAGCGCGCGCCCAGGCTGCCTGCATCCAGCGCGTCCAGGTCGCTGCGGTAGGTGCGGCTCCATTCGATGGGCAGCGGCGCGGCCAGCGTGAAGTCGGTGTGGGTGAAGCTCTCGGCGCCCAGCGCCAGGCTGATGGTGCGCCCGCGCCCGGCCGGCGCCGGGCAGTTGCGGCAGGCGTTCGGATCGCGCCCGGCGCCCGCCTGGCGGTTCACGTGCCCCAGCTGCCCCGGGGGGCGGTCGCTCTCCGAGCGTGCCCCGCGCTGGGGCGCCACCATGGCCGAGCGGTGCGCCCGCTGGCGCCGGGTGGCCGCCAGCAGCTGCATCAGCAGCCACATGAGGCTGCCCTGCACGGCCGGGTCGCGCAGGCTGGTGAGCTGTTCGCGGAACTCGCGCTTGGTCGCCTCCAGCCCCGCGATCACTTCGTTGATGCGCCCCAGCGCCTCGGCCGGCAGCTGGTTGGCCGCCACCCGCGCGGCGGCGTTGGCCGATTGCCGGGCGTAGCGCGCCGCCGCGCCCCACAGGCGGCTCCAGGTGCTTTGCGTTTGCGGGTCGTAGGTGTTCGTCTCGGCCTGCGCCGGCGCATCCACCGCGAACAGATCGCGCTGGCCGCTCACGCGCTGCAGCACGCCGATCAGGTTGCCCAGCACGTCGTCCGAGAGTTGCGCGCAGTTCTGCAGCATCTGGCCCAGCAGGTCCATCGCCCGCTGGGTGAAGGCCTCCAGCTCGCCGGCGATGCTCGCGTGCAGGTGCCCGGTGAGCACCATCACGATGCTCTCGCCCAGGTTCGAGGCGCCCTGGCGCAGGTTCTGGCGCACCAGGTGCAGCGTCGGGCGCAGGCTCATGCGCGCGGCCGCCATGCCCGGGGGCACCGGGATCAGCCCGATCAGGTTGATGCCCAGGCTCACCCAGTCCAGAAAGCGCGAGGCCGCGTCCGTGGACTTGCGCTGCACCAGCCGCACGATGTCGCCCAGCGCGTCCACCAGCGCCATCACGTTGCCCACCACAGGTATGCTGCCCAGCACCAGCGTCAGGCGCTCCAGCGTCACGTAGCCCCCCGTGAACGAGCGCAGCCACTCGTCCACCGCCGCGCTGGCCGCCCCCACATCCTGCGGCGCGATCGCGTTCAGCGGCGCAACCGCCGTTTCCAGCGGCTCCGGGGTGGACGATTCTTCCTGTGCTGCCATGCCTGCGTTTCCTGCTCTTCCTGTCCTGTTCTTCTCGTCCGCGTCCTGCCCGCAGGCTCAGCCCGCGAAGCCGGGTGTCGCGCCTGGGGGGACGTCGGCCGCCGTGCGGTCCAGCCGCCCGCCTGCCGCTCCGGGCCGGGCAAGGGCCGCCAGTCCCAGGGCCTTGGCGCCGCCTTGCTGCAGCGCCTGGGCCATCTGCACGGCCTGCTGGGCCGTCGAAGCGGCCTGCATGGCCTGGGCCAGCGCCTGGCCGGCCCGGCTGTCGGCCAGGAGGCCCGAGACGCCGGCGAGCGCGGCAGCCGCACCGCCGGCACCCGTCGTGGCGCCGGCCAGGCTGGACAGCGCACCGACACCGGCGGCCGCGCCGCCGAGCCAGCCGGAGGCGCCGCCGCCGGCTGTGCCCATGTCCATGGCGCTGCGCTGTCCTGCCTCCCAGTCCTGCGGAGTGCCGAAGTAGCTGGCCTCATCCCACGGATCGCGCGGATCCGCGCCGAACTCGACCTGCGCCATGCCCATCGGGAGGCCTGACACGGTGGCGAAGCCCCGGCTGTCGAGCTTGCCCTGGTGCGTGGCGCCTTCCGAGTCGGTGACCGTGTAGTCGCCTTGCTTTACCCCCTGGTGCTTCTCGCCCGATGCCTTGACGTACTGGTGCCAGAGGTCCAACTGGCCCCTGGGCAGCGGCGCCGGCTGCGGCAAGGCGGGCGGGCCCTGGCTGGCCGGGCCCACCAGGCTGTGCGACGCGGCATGCTCGCGCCAGATGCCCGGTGTGCCGTGCACGATGCCCGAGGCGTTCCAGCGGGTGAAGCTGGAGCCGCCGGTGATCATCACCTCTTCCTTGGCGTTGATCGTGATGCGGTTGGCCGTCTGCTGGATGTCCAGCTTGGCCAGCAGCTTGATGCTGTCCTTGAGCGCCTGGATGTCGATGTCGGAGGTGGCGGCGACCAGTCGCATGCCTGCCTTGTAGGCGAACATGCGCACGGCATTGTGCGCACTCACCAGCAGGCTCTTGCCCGCGCTCAGGCTGGCATGCCCGCCGCTGGTCAGCGCCGTGTGCTCGTTGCTCACGATGTGGGTGGAACCCTCGGCCGTGCTCTGGATGCCCGCCGGGCTGGCCAGCGTCAGGTGCGGCTGCTGGAACTCCGGGAACTCGCCCTGCGCCGCGTTGCCCCCGCTGCCC